>ENA-OUVP01000003-OUVP01000003.1-marine-metagenome-genome-assembly--contig:-NODE-3-length-52459-cov-394.360276_pt1 | contig 52459 bp, 41 predicted proteins | sample MGYA00237960_ERZ584533 | MGnify/ENA primary metagenome ERZ584533 (study PRJEB26544, sample SAMN05421971) | marine metagenome | isolation source: Line P, North Pacific Ocean | place: Canada:British...
ATCAGACCGACGATACGAGTGGGACCGTGGTCCCAGACTAATAATCAGACCGACGATACGAGTGGGACCGTGGTCCCAGTCTGATTATCAGACCGACGATACAAGTGGAACAGTGGGCCCAGAGAGAATATTCAGGCCAGTTATGCTTTCTGGCCTGTAACAAAGGACATTAAGTAAAGACAGATAAACGTAGACTAAAACGTGGTCGCATCAGGGTGCTGGCTTTTCAAGTTCCTTAAGAATGGCCTCAATTTTCTCTATACACTCAGTTGGAACACGAGACCTGTCCAGGTTAAGCACCATTTTATCGCCCTTATACAATACTGTCGCTCCAGGAGCAAACTGATGTCGTGAGCTTAAACTAGTTCTTGATGCAGATGACGTTTTAAGCACAGAAGTTAAAAGAGTGATAACTTCTTCAGCTTCAAATATCACCCCAGCTTTTTTCTGCTCATGAAGGTTAGATGCCTGCTGCTTAAGTAATTCCTCTTTATCTGTAAAGGCTTTTTGAAGTGCATCACCTGACCGGGCAGATAGTTCACCGGGGTGAGAAAAAAGAGCAACAACTGATTTAGGCAATTTGGCGGTGTTGATACAGCGGGTAATAATCTTACGTGAAATATTTTCCGCATCAGCCAGCGCAGAAATATTTCCAGCAAATTCATTCTGCAATCGGCTTGCATAACGCTGACCACGTTCATAAGCACTTGTTGGGCGATAATCGTTACCCAATCTGGATAATGCAGCCATCTGCTCATCATCCAGCTCGCCAACCAGAACACGATAATCACTTTCGGTAAGTGCAGCAGCTTTACGACGGCGACTCCCATCGGCAATTTCTATGACACCAGATACTCTTCGACCGAACGCCGGTGTCTGTTGACCAGTCAGTAGAAAAGAAGGGATGAGATCATCCAGTGCGTCCTCAGTAAGCAGCTCCTGGTCACGTTCATTACCTGACCATACCCGAGAGGTCTTCTCAACACTATCACCCCGGAGCACTTCAAGAGTAAACTTCACATCCCGACCACATACAGGCAAAGTAATGGCATTACCGCGAGCCATTACTCCTACGCGCGCAATTAACGAATCCACCATCGGGGCAGCTGGTGTCGATAACGAAGTATCTTCAACCGGTTGAGTATTGAGCGTATGTTTTGGAATAACAGGCGCACGCTTCATTATCTAATCTCCCAGCGTGGTTTAATCAGACGATCGAAAATTTCATTGCAGACAGGTTCCCAAATAGAAAGAGCATTTCTCCAGGCACCAGTTGAAGAGCGTTGATCAATGGCCTGTTCAAAAACAGTTCTCATCCGGATCTGACCTTTACCAACTTCATCCGTTTCACGTACAACATTTTTTAGAACCATGCTTCCCCAGGCATCCCGAATTTGCTCCTCCATCCACGGGGACTGAGAGCCATTACTATTGCTGTATTTGGTAAGCAAAATACGTACATCAGGCTCGAACCCTTTAAGATCAACGTTCTTGAGCAGATCACGAAGCATATCGAAAAACTGCAGTGCGGAGGTGTAGTCAAACAACTCAGCAGGCGTGGGAACAATCAGCACATCAGCAGCACATACGACATTAATCGTGCCGATACCCAGGTTAGGCGCGCTGTCAATAACTATGACATCATAGTCATGAGCAACAGTTTCAATGGCCAGTCGGAGCATCAGGTGTGGATCGGTGGGCAGTTTACCTTCATCAAATTTGCCCATTAACTCAGTTTCAATACGGTGCAGAGCCAGACAGGAAGGAATAATGTCAAGCCCCGGCCAGCAAGTGGGCTTTATTGCATAAGTGACATCGTCCTTTTCCCCAAGATAGAAAGGCAGGAGAGTGTCTTCTGCATGAATATGAAGATCTGGTACCCATCCGTGATACATTGAGGCTGTTCCCTGGGGGTCGTTACCTTCCACGAGCAAAACACGTAGCCCCTTCAGAGCCAGATCCTGAGCAAGATGAACAGAAACTGAGGTTTTGTAAACGCCACCTTTATGGGCAGCAACCCCGATCACCGGTGGAAATACGTCTTCAGCACGTCGCAATCGCGTACCAAACACATCACGCATATGATTAATTTGTTCAATTGTATAACCAACACGTTGCTCAACCCGTCCTCGAATTTCCATATCCGGGTGCGGTAGTCGCCCTGCTTTCTCGGCATCTCTGATAGCCTGAGAAGAAACCCCAACTAAATCCGCTGCTTCACCTATTCTCCAGCGCCGGGTTATTTTCCTCGCTTCCGGGCTGTCATCATTAAACTGTGCAATGGCGATAGCCTTCGTCATTTCATGACCAGCGTTTATGCACTGGTTAAGTGTTTCCATGAGTTTCATTCTGAACATCCTTTAATCATTGCTTTGCGTTTTTTTATTAAATCTTGCAATTTACTGCAAAGCAACAACAAAATCGCAAAGTCATCAAAAAACCGCAAAGTTGTTTAAAATAAGAGCAACACTACAAAAGGAGATAAGAAGAGCACATACCTCAGTCACTTATTATCACTAGCGCTCGCCGCAGCCGTGTAACCGAGCATAGCGAGCGAACTGGCGAGGAAGCAAAGAAGAACTGTTCTGTCAGATAGCTCTTACGCTCAGCGCAAGAAGAAATATCCACCGTGGGAAAAACTCCAGGTAGAGGTACACACGCGGATAGCCAATTCAGAGTAATAAACTGTGATAATCAACCCTCATCAATGATGACGAACTAACCCCCGATATCAAGTCACATGACGAAGGGAAAGAGAAGGAAATCAACTGTGACAAACTGCCCTCAAATTTGGCTTCCTTAAAAATTACAGTTCAAAAAGTATGAGAAAATCCATGCAGGCTGAAGGAAACAGCAAAACTGTGACAAATTACCCTCAGTAGGTCAGAACAAATGTGACGAACCACCCTCAAATCTGTGACAGATAACCCTCAGACTATCCTGTCGTCATGGAAGTGATATCGCGGAAGGAAAATACGATATGAGTCGTCTGGCGGCCTTTCTTTTTCTCAATGTATGAGAGGCGCATTGGAGTTCTGCTGTTGATCTCATTAACACAGACCTGCAGGAAGCGGCGGCGGAAGTCAGGCATACGCTGGTAACTTTGAGGCAGCTGGTAACGCTCTATGATCCAGTCGATTTTCAGAGAGACGATGCCTGAGCCATCCGGCTTACGATACTGACACAGGGATTCGTATAAACGCATGGCATACGGATTGGTGATTTCTTTTGTTTCACTAAGCCGAAACTGCGTAAACCGGTTCTGTAACCCGATAAAGAAGGGAATGAGATATGGGTTGATATGTACACTGTAAAGCCCTCTGGATGGACTGTGCGCACGTTTGATAAACCAAGGAAAAGATTCATAGCCTTTTTCATCGCCGGCATCCTCTTCAGGGCGATAAAAAACCACTTCCTTCCCCGCGAAACTCTTCAATGCCTGCCGTATATCCTTACTGGCTTCCGCAGAGGTCAATCCGAATATTTCAGCATATTTAGCAACATGGATCTCGCAGATACCGTCATGTTCCTGTAGGGTGCCATCAGATTTTCTGATCTGGTCAACGAACAGATACAGCATACGTTTTTGATCCCGGGAGAGACTATATGCCGCCTCAGTGAGGTCGTTTGACTGGACGATTCGCGGGCTATTTTTACGTTTCTTGTGATTGATAACCGCTGTTTCCGCCATGACAGATCCATGTGAAGTGTGACAAGTTTTTAGATTGTCACACTAAATAAAAAAGAGTCAATAAGCAGGGATAACTTTGTGAAAAAACAGCTTCTTCTGAGGGCAATTTGTCACAGGGTTAAGGGCAATTTGTCACAGACAGGACTGTCATTTGAGGGTGATTTGTCACACTGAAAGGGCAATTTGTCACAACACCTTCTCTAGAACCAGCATGGATAAAGGCCTACAAGGCGCTCTAAAAAAGAAGATCTAAAAACTATAAAAAAAATAATTATAAAAATATCCCCGTGGATAAGTGGATAACCCCAAGGGAAGTTTTTTCAGGCATCGTGTGTAAGCAGAATATATAAGTGCTGTTCCCTGGTGCTTCCTCGCTCACTCGACCGGGAGGGTTCGAGAAGGGGGGGCACCCCCCTTCGGCGTGCGCGGTCACGCGCACAGGGCGCAGCCCTGGTTAAAAACAAGGTTTATAAATATTGGTTTAAAAGCAGGTTAAAAGACAGGTTAGCGGTGGCCGAAAAACGGGCGGAAACCCTTGCAAATGCTGGATTTTCTGCCTGTGGACAGCCCCTCAAATGTCAATAGGTGCGCCCCTCATCTGTCAGCACTCTGCCCCTCAAGTGTCAAGGATCGCGCCCCTCATCTGTCAGTAGTCGCGCCCCTCAAGTGTCAATACCGCAGGGCACTTATCCCCAGGCTTGTCCACATCATCTGTGGGAAACTCGCGTAAAATCAGGCGTTTTCGCCGATTTGCGAGGCTGGCCAGCTCCACGTCGCCGGCCGAAATCGAGCCTGCCCCTCATCTGTCAACGCCGCGCCGGGTGAGTCGGCCCCTCAAGTGTCAACGTCCGCCCCTCATCTGTCAGTGAGGGCCAAGTTTTCCGCGAGGTATCCACAACGCCGGCGGCCGGCCGCGGTGTCTCGCACACGGCTTCGACGGCGTTTCTGGCGCGTTTGCAGGGCCATAGACGGCCGCCAGCCCAGCGGCGAGGGCAACCAGCCGAGGGCTTCGCCCTGTCGCTCGACTGCGGCGAGCACTACTGGCTGTAAAAGGACAGACCACATCATGGTTCTGTGTTCATTAGGTTGTTCTGTCCATTGCTGACATAATCCGCTCCACTTCAACGTAACACCGCACGAAGATTTCTATTGTTCCTGAAGGCATATTCAAATCGTTTTCGTTACCGCTTGCAGGCATCATGACAGAACACTACTTCCTATAAACGCTACACAGGCTCCTGAGATTAATAATGCGGATCTCTACGATAATGGGAGATTTTCCCGACTGTTTCGTTCGCTTCTCAGTGGATAACAGCCAGCTTCTCTGTTTAACAGACAAAAACAGCATATCCACTCAGTTCCACATTTCCATATAAAGGCCAAGGCATTTATTCTCAGGATAATTGTTTCAGCATCGCAACCGCATCAGACTCCGGCATCGCAAACTGCACCCGGTGCCGGGCAGCCACATCCAGCGCAAAAACCTTCGTGTAGACTTCCGTTGAACTGATGGACTTATGTCCCATCAGGCTTTGCAGAACTTTCAGCGGTATACCGGCATACAGCATGTGCATCGCATAGGAATGGCGGAACGTATGTGGTGTGACCGGAACAGAGAACGTCACACCGTCAGCAGCAGCGGCGGCAACCGCCTCCCCAATCCAGGTCCTGACCGTTCTGTCCGTCACTTCCCAGATCCGCGCTTTCTCTGTCCTTCCTGTGCGACGGTTACGCCGCTCCATGAGCTTATCGCGAATAAATACCTGTGACGGAAGATCACTTCGCAGAATAAATAAATCCTGGTGTCCCTGTTGATACCGGGAAGCCCTGGGCCAACTTTTGGCGAAAATGAGACGTTGATCGGCACGTAAGAGGTTCCAACTTTCACCATAATGAAATAAGATCACTACCGGGCGTATTTTTTGAGTTATCGAGATTTTCAGGAGCTAAGGAAGCTAAAATGGAGAAAAAAATCACTGGATATACCACCGTTGATATATCCCAATGGCATCGTAAAGAACATTTTGAGGCATTTCAGTCAGTTGCTCAATGTACCTATAACCAGACCGTTCAGCTGGATATTACGGCCTTTTTAAAGACCGTAAAGAAAAATAAGCACAAGTTTTATCCGGCCTTTATTCACATTCTTGCCCGCCTGATGAATGCTCATCCGGAATTTCGTATGGCAATGAAAGACGGTGAGCTGGTGATATGGGATAGTGTTCACCCTTGTTACACCGTTTTCCATGAGCAAACTGAAACGTTTTCATCGCTCTGGAGTGAATACCACGACGATTTCCGGCAGTTTCTACACATATATTCGCAAGATGTGGCGTGTTACGGTGAAAACCTGGCCTATTTCCCTAAAGGGTTTATTGAGAATATGTTTTTCGTCTCAGCCAATCCCTGGGTGAGTTTCACCAGTTTTGATTTAAACGTGGCCAATATGGACAACTTCTTCGCCCCCGTTTTCACCATGGGCAAATATTATACGCAAGGCGACAAGGTGCTGATGCCGCTGGCGATTCAGGTTCATCATGCCGTTTGTGATGGCTTCCATGTCGGCAGAATGCTTAATGAATTACAACAGTACTGCGATGAGTGGCAGGGCGGGGCGTAATTTTTTTAAGGCAGTTATTGGTGCCCTTAAACGCCTGGTTGCTACGCCTGAATAAGTGATAATAAGCGGATGAATGGCAGAAATTCGATGATAAGCTGTCAAACATGAGAATTGGTCGACGGCCCGGGCGGCCGCAAGGGGTTCGCGTTGGCCGATTCATTAATGCAGCTGGCACGACAGGTTTCCCGACTGGAAAGCGGGCAGTGAGCGCAACGCAATTAATGTGAGTTAGCTCACTCATTAGGCACCCCAGGCTTTACACTTTATGCTTCCGGCTCGTATGTTGTGTGGAATTGTGAGCGGATAACAATTTCACACAGGAAACAGCTATGACCATGATTACGCCAAGCTATTTAGGTGAGACTATAGAATACTCAAGCTTGCATGCCTGCAGGTCGACTCTAGAGGATCCCACATATGCATTATTCCTGCTCGCGGTGAATCTAAATCGGTACCTCTTAAAAATATTGAGAAGCTCGATGGAAAACCTTTGTATTAGCAATAAACCCTACTAAGCCAGCTCAAGAGAAGGCAGGATAGAGAGCCTCTCTACAGCGAAAGTAGCACGATTTATGAGACAACTTTAAAAACGCTACGTGAAAAAAATTCGGTTACGGGAAATGATTAGTGCCCCTTGGTTGTTGATAACGATGAGGCTATTGATATTAACAATATGCATGATTTCGTGCTGACCGAGGCCATTATGAAAATAAAAGGGACATGACTATGAGTAGAAGAATCTGTGTTTTCACAGGCAGTAGGGCTGAATATGGATTGTTAAAGCCTCTACTCGATGAAATAAAGAGGGATCAATTCTTGGATTTGAAACTGCTTGTAACAGGCGCGCACCTCTCTAGGGAGTTTGGCCTTACTTATGAGAGTATAGAAGATGATGGATTTACCTGCGATGAAAAAGTTGAGATGATCTTGAGTTCAGATACTCCTGTGGCTATATGTAAATCCATGGGTTTAGGTATGATAGGAATTTCAGAGGCGTTGATGCGCATAAAGCCTGATCTATTGGTTATCTTGGGAGACCGATTCGAGATCATGATTGCCGCAGCTACCGCTTTAGTTTGCCGCGTTCCTGTGGCCCACATACAAGGCGGAGAATTAACTCTTGGGGCTATTGACGATCAATTTAGACACGCAATAACTAAAATGAGTTTATTGCATTTTGTAGCCACAGATGAATATCGTGACAGGGTAGTTCAATTGGGAGAGGATCCCTCGCGAGTTTTTAATTACGGCGCGCTAAATGTCGATGCAATGAAAAAAATTGAGCCCCTCAGTAGGAAACAGATAGAAAAAAAACTTAAAATTTCATTAGACCCCAAATCATTACTTGTCACATTTCATCCTGTGACGCTGGAGAATAATACAGCGGGAGAACAGTTTTCTCAGCTTATTGAGGCAATCCATAGTTTTGATCGATTGCAAGTTATCTTCACTAAAACCAATGCCGATACAGGAGGCAGAATAATTAACGACTTGATTGATAAATATGTCAAAGAAAATCCCCAAAAAGCTGTCGCTTTCACTTCATTAGGCCAATTGCTTTATATAAGTGCCATCTTCCACATCGATGCGGTGGCAGGAAATTCTTCAAGCGGGGTTATTGAAACTGGAACTTTCAAGTTGCCAACCGTAAATATTGGAGATCGCGAAAAGGGCAGGATCTTGCCAGATAATGTTATTGATTGCGACCAGTCAGTTGAAAGCATAAGAATAGCCATTGAAACTGCTTTATCTAAAGAGTTTAAAGATTCACTTCGTGATATGGTCAATCCCTATGAGATGGATAACACGGCAAAAAATATTACAACCAAACTTAGGGATTATCCTTTGCCCAGCACAACGAAAAAAGAGTTTCATGATATGTAAAAATCACGACTTCGGTTGACAGGTTTTGTTAGATTATAACTATTCAACAGGAAGCGAAAATGTTTAAAAGGTGAGCGAGCTCCTTTAAAACCTGCGGATTACCTGAACCAAAGATGGTCTTTAGATTTCATGTCGAACAGCCTTTACTTGGTCTGGTAACGAAAAGCATTTAGCAGATTATCAAATGTTTTAAATATTTGATTTATAATGAGTTAGATTCGCTAGGCCCTTGAACCTGGCTATCATTTTTCCAAGCCTCGATGAAAACCTTCAATACCACCATATTCAGGTTGCCAATCTAACAATTCGTTGGCCTTTTCATTCGATGCCCACAATCTTTCCACTTCACTCTTACCAGGGCGAAGACGCTGCTCGTCCGAGACTATCTCAATCTCCGCTCCCATAACTTCCGCAATTGTTAGAACCGTGTCCCCGATAGAAATCTCAATATTACTACCAATATTGATAACCTCCCCGATACTTTTTCTGATTCCAAAGCAGATACAAAACCCGCTACCGTATCCATCAAATAATTAAAATCCTGGATGGGGCTCAGCGCACCCAGTTTAATCTGCTTATCCCCGCAGCGATTTGGGCTGATGATGATTGGAATTACAGCTCGAGCAGATTGACGTGGGCCATAGATATTGAAAGGACGAAGAATCGTCACGGGTGTATCAAAAGAGTTGTAGAAAGACATGGCAATTTGATCCGCGCCAATCTTGCTTGCAGAATAAGGCGACTGCTCCTGCAGAGGATGGTTTTCAGTATTGTGCCGTGCCGTAGACCTCACTTGTTGATGTATGCACTACTTTAGATGTTTAGATCACGAGCGGCCTGAACAATATTCAATGACTCCGTCAGCTCCTGTACACGCTTTTCTCATCTACTCCAATTGATTAGATAGAGTTTATGATTTTTTGCTCAACAATGTTGAGGGCTTACCTTCTTCAACGATCTTCCCACTTTCCAATCTAAACAAGTAGTCGCAATGTTCAACTGTTGTTAGCCTGTGGGCAACGATGATCAAAGTTTTATCCCCTTTAAGAGCACACACGGCATCCATGAAATCGCTCTCCGTTATTGTGTCAAGTGAGCTTGTGGCTTCATCCAATACCAACACAGAAGGGTTATGATAAAGTGCGCGTGCAATTCCAATTCGCTGACGCTGACCGCCTGAGAGACGAACACCGCCTTCCCCAATCAAGGCATCGAGGCCTTTTGGCAACCCCCTAACAAATTGTTCCAATTGCGCGGAACGAAGGGAACTCCAAACAGTCGCATCCTCTATCTTATCATCGGACAAACCAAAAGCTACATTACGCCTGATGGTATCATCGGTGAGGAATATGGACTGCGGAACGTAACCTATCCGATCTTGCCAGCCGCGCAAGTTCGATTGAATATCTTCACCGTCAACCTTTACAGCGCCACTGATAGGAACAAGCAAACCCAGAATGATGTCGATCAAAGTACTCTTACCCGCCCCGGTGCTGCCAATAAAACCAACAGATTCTCCCTGCCTTATAGACAGCGCCATCTCCTCTAGTACCAAAGCTTCTGTCAAGGGATATCGAAAACTAACATTTTCAAGAACCAAAGCCTTCTTAAAAGATAATGGCAAATATTCCTTCCGAGGCCCGTCTTCCTCAAGCAATGATAGTTCTTGGTATAAATTATGTATTACAGGCCATTTAAAGCGCACGTTTTGAATTGCATTGAGCAGTCGGTTAACCGAAGGCATTAAGCGAAACGCGGTGGCGGCAAACAGCCCCAGTGTGGGCACCAACAATTCCATAGGCCTGTTCTGGGCAATCATAATAAGAACAATGGCGACCATTCCAGAAACAGCTAAGAATTCAATCCAAAATCGGGGCAATGCCTGTAAAACGGTTTGCCATTTTCCAACCTGCGCACTTCCTAAGTTACGAGCCTGATATCGATCAATGAATTCCTTTTCGCACCCAAGCAACTTAACATCCTTTGACGCGCCAAGGCCTTCCTGCAAATATTGGATACGTAATCCCTCGTGGTGTTGAAAAGCCTTACCCCAATCCAAAATACGGCCTCTGGTAAAACGGTAGAATCCCCAACTGGCTAAACCAAAGGTACCTGCCACAATTAGAGTACCTACGGGTTCAACAACAAGCATCAATATCATAATCCCGGACAAAATAAAAGATTCTAGGGTTATCGTCATGCACGCCACAACAGCACCCATAAGCTCCTGAACTTGACCCATAGCATTGCGGATCAACTCTGCCGAATTACGCTGCAGGTGAAAGGGATAAGGTTGTCGCAGGTAACCAGTGAATAGCCGTAAAGATAAATTCGATCTAATCCCAAACGAAAAACTTGCCTGCCACCAGGCAAGAAAAGCCAGGAACAAGACCTTGAGCAAAGTTACCCCAACGAGAGCCAACATCGTAAAAACGACTAAGTTCTCATGACTTGGATTTCCCAGACGGTTTAGCCACGGTCCGAGCATTGGGTAATCTGAGGCAAGATTGCTATTAGTCATTAAAGCCAATATAGGAATGATCAAACTAATGCCCAATGTCTCCAGTACCATGCCAATAAGCATAAGGCCCAATAGAAAAATTGCCGAGCGATGCTGAGCGGGAGTGAGCATAAACCAAAAATTTTTACAATCTGATATCACATCAACCCTTTATCGTTTTTAATCACGTGATTGAAACAATTTCTAAGCATACCAATTAAAAGGAAAACGACCTTCCCTAAATATAGAAACAGACTAAAAGAAAAGAGCAAAATGGTCTTGCACTTGATGTAAATCGTCATGAGCGCGATGAAATATTGAATTCACTAATGCACACCTACATCATCGACTCTCTTGAGAGCGATTCTACGAACATTTTTCCGTCTACTGATGTCACGAGTAAAGTTAGTGCTGTGTTCGACTAGCATCTATAACCACACATTATTTACTGATGTTACTGCATCCATTCTCGTGCTAAATCTTGCGCCTTTTCAATTTATGATAGTGTCATAATTTCTCCAACAGCAATTAATTATCGCGAAATATCAATTCTGTTTAGGCATTCATTCATAGCGTGCATATAATCATAAAACTCATAATTCTCACATCCTATAACTGAAGGAAAAAAAGAACCATAAACTTTTAAATTGTTGCGTAGTGAAAAATCCCTAACCACTCTATCAACAACCTTCAAATAAGAAACTACTTTTGTTTCATCTTCCAAAAATACCTTAGGAGCGTATGGAGTCATAATCAATTCAACTTCAATATTGTTTTTCCTGAGAAGTTCGACTACTTGTATGAAAAAAGAGACAGCACTCCGATGATAGGCATCTCTATTTAACTTATACGAATACTCCCTCTTTTTAGAAATACTTTTTTTTGCATCCTCTATGTAATCATTACTATGAACTAAACTTCCGTCAGGCAAAGTAACGCTTTCAACATAACCATTCTCATAAGTAAAACTGGAATGCGGATAACTCACCCCAACCGATTTACCCCGATTTAAAAATCTAAGACTGGCAATAAAATATTCTTTATTTATCAAGTTTTTTGCAAGTCTATAAAAGTATGACGATGATGAACTTTTTAAGTTAAACCCTAATAAATTTTGCATTTCCTCGAAGTAAATTTCATAAACTTTATACCTAGAATCCATTCCAAATTTCAATGTCCACGGGTCCACTCCAATCAGCACTGACTTCGGTTTATTTTTGTTATGTATGATTCTATACGAGAAGATTGCAACATCTTCTATACTACCTCCAGAGACACCTAAGTTTAATAGTCGCCCGCATTTAGATTCTATCCCCCCCGTATTTCTAACACTAGAAATTTGCATAACATGACTTGAACCGAGAATAACACACCCAAAATTACTTAGATCACTCTGCGCTAATGCGAACTTTAAATTACGATCGTTTCCAGATAGTACAAGACCATGTTTTGATGAAAAAAGTTTCTCTGGAATAAATTCATAATTATTTCTATTAGAATAAACTCCATTGGGGTCAACAACATAATTAAAACATCCTATTATCAAAAGAAACAAAAATACCAATAGCATTTTAGTGCTTACCCACCTCTTTGCATTCATCTGACAATCCATTAAAAATTAAAATACAAGAATTCACTACCCTTGCTAATAAACATAATTCCCACCCCAAGCAATGCTGAACTAAGCAAAATAAATTTACTATTTAGTCTTAAATTAACCGCCATACTGTTAGAATTATGAGAAAAAGTCACAATTAAAAGCACAACTAACAACACAATTAAAAATAAAATTAACAACCAAATTTGGACAGGTGACTCCCCTTGGATATTCGTTAAAAAACCACCAAACTCTATCCCATATTCGTTTAAGAAATATAGTTTGTTTTTAAGCATGCCTGGAAAAACCACGTTATCTAGACTAAACATTGAAGTTAACACCTTGACCGCATCATCCCACTCTTTTGCCCTAAAGAATACCCATGCGACATTCACAAAATTAAACGTAATAAACCAAGCAACAACTGCTGGTAATTTTATTGAAGTTAAATGCCATAATCTGTTAATAACAATCGCCATCCCATGAATAAACCCCCAAAAAAAGAACGTCCATCCCGCACCGTGCCATATCCCACCAACAATAAATGTTGCTAACAAGTTATTATAAGTTCTAAAACTACCGCCTCTATTTCCACCCAATGGAATATAAACATACTCTTTAAGAAATCTAGACAGCGTCATATGCCACCTTCTCCAGAAATCTTGAATATTTAATGCCTTGTAAGGACTATTAAAATTTATTGGTAACTTGATATTAAAGAGCAATGCCGCTCCTATCGCCATATCAGCATACCCACTAAAATCAAAATATATTTGGAATGTATATGAAAGACTTGTTGCCCATGCTTCGAATAAATTAAGTGTTTCTGCGACATCAAATCCATCTGCCACCCATTCAGAGAACGAATCTGCGATAACCGATTTCTTGAACAATCCAATCGAAAATATAAACAGTCCAGTTGCTATATTTCTGTAATTTTTTGCCTTCTTTCTTATATTGCTGAATTGCCACATCATTTCACTATGATGCACAATTGGACCCGCAATCAACTGCGGGAAAAATAATACAAAAACAGCATAATTAAGAAAATCATATTCTTCGGTTTCTTGTCTAAAACTATCTACCAAATAAGCAATTTGCTGGAAGGTGAAAAAGGATATCGCCAAAGGTAACGTTAGATTAAGAAAACTAATTTGCGTATTAAAAGCATAATTTATATTTTCAATAAAAAAGTCAACGTACTTAAAGTAACCTAATAAAGATAGATTTAGAACAATCCCAAAAAACAAAATAGTCTTTCTAGAAATCAGTCCTTTTTTTTCCGTATCTGAATACTGATATAGCGAGCGACCTACAACATAATTAAATAATATTGACCCTAAAATTAGTGGCAAACAATTAATATTCCACCAACTATAAAAGAATAGCGAACTAAAAACCAACCATCCCTTTGCTGCTTCTGTTAATCGTTTTTTATTGAGATAGAAATATACAAAAAATGTAACTGGCAAAAATAAAAAAATAAACTCATAGGAATTAAAAAGCATTACTTGATATCTCTGTCTAAATTAAATGGTTCTATATTCACGCTATTAAACCTGTTGATCCCTAATAACAAGTTGAAGAATTGTACCTTTATTTTTTAAACTGAACAAAAGTTGTTATACCTTCTTATAGTTATCTTCCCACTCATCGAAAAATGAACTAACACTAGAGTCTCGCCTCTGTTCAGAATAAGTCACCCCTTGAACTCTTGCCCATTCTTCTTCACTCATAATGCCTGTTTCACGAGAATCTTTGATTGTTTTCTTTTCTTGTTTCGTTAGTGCTGTTTTCTGTTCTGTCATGCCGCCACCTCTATATTAAGTCAATAACTTTAGGCTGTGATTGTGTATCCACCTCAATATATCATTGAGTAGTTTGAAGATTACTGTGACCCGCAAGAGATTGAACATCTCTCATAGAACCACCGACAGCAGATATCTTCTTTGTGACATTCCTGATGAATGTTCTTCTACCACTATGAGACAAAGCACCAATGAAATATAAGTCTGAATGTGATCTTGCCACGAAAAAGCGGACACAAAGAAAGCGGTGTTTATAATCCCTTTTGAGGTGTTCTGTTTGAGAAAGAAGCGTAATCAGTATACGAAAGAATTTAAAGCTGAAGTGGTTCATTTAATCGTTGAGGAAGGCAAACCCTTTGCTGAGCTGGCTCGTGAGTTTGGAACGGTTCAGAGTTTATTGCATCGTTGCAAAAAAAGGTCTGAGGGCGGGGGGTCGATCCTTTTCCCGGGAAGGACCGATTAAGTCATGAGGATGAGGAGTTAGGCCAGTTTGGCCTGCCCAGTTAGTTGTACCCCTTCCTAAGTTGTATTTCCACTTTTGGTTTAATCGTTACAGAAGCTGGAGGCGGTTCAGAGAACTAATGACATATCTGGATGCCTTTTCTCCAAATAATCCCCCAAGGAAAAAATTAGAAAAATTAGAAAAATTATTAAAGAGCTAATCTTAAGTTCAAATCGCCCTATTTGAAAAATAGATGTTGTATAAATTGTGTTAGAGTCCATTGAATTGATACTGCGGTATAGATCCCACAAGCGTCCTTTTAACTTTTCTTGACCATTTTCAACAGCTCTTCTCTCCATTCTTCCAAGTAATTCTCACTTTTCCTCGCAAACTGGTTACAGAATTTTTTTCTTACCTGTTGCAATTCTGAGGTGACCCACCATGACATTGGATCCTCATGTATTTTGTTAATAAATTCTGCGGCCGACTCTGGGCTGTCGTGTAAAATCCTTACACGGCGCAGATCATCCAAATAAGGTTGGGCAGATGCAATGATTTTTACGCTAGATAGATCACAGAAAACAACAGTCGGAAAATTAATAGAAAGCGTTTCCAACCAAGTTGTTCCAAGATAATCATGGATACATAATTTACTTTTTTGAAGTTGGCTAAGGATCGAATCTTCCCCTTTATACCATTTAATGGAAGGGTAGTTGTCAACTAGTCGTTTCTCCCCATTCCACTCACACTTTCTACTAGGGAAACGCAATAAAAGTATTTTAGAAACTTCAGGGCAAATAACATTTAAAAAACTTGCTTGTCTCAAAAAATATTTAGACCCAATCAAGCCAGTCACAACATGATCAATGCGGATAAAAAAAAGCGGCAACGTCTCAGAAACCCAAAGGATTGTTCCTTTAAGTTTAAATTTTTCATTGTGGTTCGTGCTGCTTAATTTTAGGCTCGATAAGGGCAGCACCTTAGGTTCTTCATTTTTTGTCCACCCCCATGTAAAATATTTGTCACAGACCTTCAACTCATGATTTTCTGTTACAAGTGGGCCTTGGAATCCATACCCCCCTCCATGCTGACTAAGAATCAACTTTACCCCCTGCTCGACCTTGGTGGCGGCCCAAAGCTTAAAACCTTCATTAAAGGCAAAATCATTTGATGTAAATATAACTTTTGGACGCTTAGGAAATGCATCAAGCGATTTGTTACGCATGGTGGAATAGCCTTCAAGGAAGGAGGTTGGCAGCTGCTCTATGATAAGGTCATTTAAAATAGATTCAAATTCGTTGGTCTCTTGAGGAGGCTTTATGTTTTTCCTTAGGCTCTCATTTATGGGTAATTGGCAGGAAGTAATTTGTGGCAGTATAGAGAACGGGATCTGCCCTAAGGAAAGATGTAGTTTCCATTGATCCTGCAAAGAAAAGCCGCTAGAAGAAAACACTACTTGATTAAATCGACCAGAAGTTCTCTTTGAAAATTCTTCCAGGAGTTTTCTAATAATCCCTTTTCCTTTAGCAGGAGATGGTAAAGGTAGGGATCCCGATCCACCCAAAAGTTCAGAAAATGATTTATCTTCTTTATGTTCAAAAGGAATCTGCCGCAATTTATTGATGACCCGACCATATAAATATAAATTGAAATTATTATTCCCGGCGGCTCGCAATAAAAAGGTGATTGTGTCTGAAGGCAGCCATTGCCTAGGCTTTAGAGAGGGGATCCAAGTTTGGGTAACCTTCTTGGATTCAATAGCTGATTTTATAGAAAGGTATTTGTCGTAAATATTGCCCACAAAAAAATTTAACCATGGTCCAAGAACAATACGCCAGTACCTGAGAGAATGATTTTCATCATGGGAATCGTTCAGGCTTAAAACAAAGCTATTCAAATATTTTTCACAAACACTTTCAAGATATTTGTAACGCTGATCAAAATCCTCCCATTTATCCCAGTTGGATGGGAAAGTTTCATGGTCTATTTTTGACCAGATATGTTTTTGGTCGTAAATTTTGCACCATTCGCCGAGAAAAAGTATTTTCTCATCTGTTTTCCAGAAATTTTGGTTGGCGGTGGTTACTAAAAACATTCGAAAACTAACCTCTACTTAAAAGTTAAAATTGCTGTTTATAAACCATAACAATCTTCTGGGGGGAGCTGTCTTGATCAAGGTGGGCGCACAAGACGTTCAGTTTTTCCAGGTCTTCCTCAGAATCTACATCGAGCCTGACTGAAGGGTATGCAATTTCATTTGGGGCGGAAAAGGTTCGGATTTTAAATTGTTCCGGATGGTCCCAAATATATTTCGTCACATGTTCACGCGAAGACAGTTCTTCATCCAATTTGGAAATTTTTTTTAAAAGAGACATAGAAAAAATTTCTGCCCCAAATCCATCAGGATATTGATTTCCTAACTTGGATGCAAAATTAAAAGCATATAAATTTTCAGAAGTGTTTTCTTTTTGTATTGTATTTTGAAAAAAACTAATCAATCGATCAATTTCTTCAGGAGATACTAGGGGGTTATCTCCGCATATCCGAACGACACTGTCAGCCTTGGCCATTTGTGCTGCTGCTACAAATCGACCAAGCACATCCGTCTCGCTACCTCTGAATACAGTCACCTTGAGTTTTTGTGCTAACTTTTCGAGAGGGTCATCTTTTTTTTTATCACTGGTGGCAAGCAGGATAGAATCCGCCAGCTTTGTTTTTTTTACTCTTGATAATACCCAATGCAATAGAGGCTGACCGCACAAATCCATCATCATCTTTCCAGGCAACCGGGAAGAGCCCATGCGAGCTTGAATAATAGCTACGGTGCGGTTTGATTTTGACAAACTATTACCATCCATCACGCAAGATAACGAAAGCCTCAGCTGCTTCAATTCCTACTTCCATTCCTCGTTTTTTAGCATAGACCCGTAAACCTTCGGAAGAACGGGGGTGTGGAAATGGTTTGCTCTCTTTGGAATAACATGCCATTGCCCCTATCTTTTGTTCCAAGCTGTCTTTTATATTGACGTAGTAGTTGGGAAGAAATGGCCATTCATTGACTCCAGGAATCTGATCGGTTGAAGAGGGAACTTCGAAAGCCCGCAAAGTGGTTATTCGATGCTCTGCGTTAGGTCTACAGACCACTCGCGCTGCTTCAAAGATTGCTCGGTGATCCTGATTCAAATCTCCGCGGTGTGGAACATAAACAGTATCCGGCCTACATCTATTTACCACTTCTTCAAGCGGGATTATTATATCGATTTGGGAATGATCCAATTGCTCATCGGGAAGGTCGAGAAAGATTAAATTTTGATAGGAAAGAATTGATTGGGCTTTTTTGCAGGAAGCTTTCTCATTTTCAATCAATTCGAGATCGTATTTATGGTTATAGGCTCTATTTGCCACGACGCAAACTGTAACATTGTCACCCGCATTAATATGGCGAGCAATAGTACCTCCGCAACCCAAAACCTCATCATCCATATGAGGAGCTATGATTAATACATTCATGTTTTATTGTGCTTTTAGAGGTAGCAATTTTATAAATTCCCCCTCCCTCCATATCAAATCAAGAAGAGAGATGAGTTTATCGATTTCACACCTTGATAACTGTAAGAATATACTTGGCAGGGCCTTCAAATTCTTCCCAACATTCCAGCTTATTTTTAAGATTATTAACATGCACGGCATAAGCCTTATCAAAGTCTCTATAGGTTTGTAACTGAAGCACCTCTTTACCTAATGCCTCGTATAGCTTTCGATAATCATGCGATACAATATTAGTCTTAAAGGATCGCTTCTTTTTTAGTTCCCGGGTTGTGTTATTTTCATCATACTCAAGATGGATAATGTATTTCTTGCAAACCCGGGTCATCTCCTTTGTAGCTTCTGATATTTTGGATGCATGGATATTCATGAATACCCCTACAGATATACCTATATCGTAGGCATTATCTTTTAATGGCATTGAGCAGATATCCGCGTGGCAAGTTTCAGCCTGATATCCTGTTAAATAGTCTTTAGAATAATTTAATTGCGGAACACTGAAATCGACACCTCCGATTCTTGTTCCGGGAAACTCGTCTTTCACCCTTTTGATATTCCATCCAAATCCGCATCCTGCTTCAAACAAACTGTCAAACTTTAAGGGTTTAAGTTGCTCAATGAGGATGTCTTGGAAGAAAATTTCCCGGTCAACGTAGTTTTCTCCCATGAACTCATTCATATAAGAGTTGCCACGTTCGGTCCAGTACTGCCTTTGGCTTTTTAGTTTTGGTAGTTCTAGGCCAAGGAAACGATACAAAAGCCACTTATAATAATAATCAATTTTAAATACTTCGATTCCTAGAAACTTTTTCCAATAATCTGATGATGTCATTTTTAACTAGAGGGTGTTTTTATTTCAAAGGTAGGGCCAAAATAGCAGATTCCATTTGCTAACGATGGACGGCTTCGAAGGTGATTTTTTAAAGTATTTGGCCGCACATCTTCAAAATGAGGTTATAGTTTTAATTAAGTTTATCCCGGCAATCAGCGCCCTTCTTCTTTTAAGCTTTTTAAAAATCAGCCTTACCGAAACCAGACCATTTCAACTAAGGCATTTTTGGAGACAGGGTATTAACAAAAGCGTCTCTTGGTAATAGAAATCACCAAATTCTTACTTTTTCCAATGTTCTTTCTTGTGCTCTTCTGGTCTATGCATCCCAACCCCTGCAAATCCACCTTCATAAGGAATGTCGTTAACCTCATTTTGGTAGGTGGGGGCTTCTTTGTCTTTTTCGACAACAGTGGCCCCGTGATGACATTTCGCACAAACCTCGGATTCGAGGCGGCGCATGGACAGGTGTTTTTCGCGTTCTTCATGCTGCAGAGTATTCCACACATCTTTAATGCTTTTATCATTAATGTTAGCCAAAACTTCTTCCTTTTCAAAGTCCGATGGGCATTTCAAAAAATCCCCTTTACTAGTGATGGCAATTTGTTGCCACAAACGGTAGCAAACAAAATCTGGATCTGGAATAAAATGGACTTTGGTGTAGTCGTAGTCAATGTTGTAGGCTACCTTGTCCACAATATCTCCCATTGTTTTCAAGTACTCATCCGGATTTTCCTTAATAGCGGACCAGAGAGACTGGACTTTTACTTGCGGTCTTACTGCTTTCATTCTCTCTCGAACTCGCATTATCATCTTAAGTTTTTCCAATGCTTTATCATATTTAATGGGAGTTCGAATGCTCTCATACATTTCTCCAAGGCCATCAAAGGAAATCATTAAGATGTCCAGCTTGGCACGAACAAATTTTTCCATCATTTCTTCGGTCAGGTTACCCCCGTGAGTATTCACCCAAACTTCTTTTATGCCTTTTTCTTTGGCATAGAGGACCATATCACCAATTAAAGGGTTTACCGTTGGCTCTCCACGCATACTGAATTTCAAGGTGAAGAGATTGTTTTCAGCACATTGATCAACAATTTTCTTGTACATATCCATGGGCATGTTTTCATCTTCTTTCATGTCCATATATTGGCGAAAACAATGATCACACTTAATATTGCATTGGCTAGAGGATTCGATATGCACGTTTAATGGAAAGGAAGGAACCCAATTAAAACGGTGCCAGTAATTCCATTGAAATCGGTTCCACAAATAGGAAAGCATTTTGCCTTGGCCTCTCTGCAGATGGTTCCGGTAATAGGCCCATCCGGTATTCATATCGAATTGGTGTCTCTGTTCCGCAATTTGTTTTTTTTCGGTCATTTTTTTCTCCAGTTGCCCTTTATTTCTTCCTAAAAAAAGTTTAATTTTTAATTTCTATAAGTTTATGGTTTCGCAATCGTTTAATCTCTATGAACTCGGAACCAGTTTTTACGAAACAATCATCTTCATAAAAAACGGGTTCACCAATTTTTGAATCACTTGGTCCTTTGCTGATAACCTGGGCTTCTTCAATCACCCATTTTTTCCGCTTATAATAAAAATAAGCGCCTGGATAGGGGTAAGTCAACGCCCTGATCAGGTTATGAATATTGATGGCAGGTTCTCTCCAATTAATTTTTCCCTCTCTTGGTTTTCTAGGAGGGAAATAGCTTGCCAAACCGGGGTTCTGCCGAATACCCTTTATATCTCCCTTTTTTGCATTTTCATAAAAAGTACCTAACAATTCTCGGCCCTTTTCTACAGTCCTCCAATAAAGGTCCATAATTGTATCAGTTTCAGATATTTTAATTTTTTTTTGGAGAATTATATTCCCCTCGTCAAAATTTTCACTTAAATGGTGAAGAGTGACTCCCGTATAGTTTTCGCCGTTTATTATCGCCCAATTTAGTGGATGCCGCCCCCTATAGGTTGGAAGCAACGATTGGTGGATATTCACTGTGGCCACACGGGTAGATTTAATTACCTTTCGGGGAATGAGCTTGGAAAAGCCAGAAACAACGATAATGTCTACAGGCCGGGGCTTTTTTAAAAATACTGAAGGGGAAATTATTTCAATTTTTTTTTCTTTAGCAAACTGATAACCAGACCCAAATACTTTTTTTGAAGTTCCCCGCATAGGCTCGCAAACTATCGCCGACAACCTAGAAATATTATTGAGCACCTCTAAAAAAGGTGACTCGTTCCCAATAAATATCGTTTCAAACCCCATCAACGGCCATTTTACCTTAGAATCAACATTTTACTAGTTATTTCTAAATTTGCGCCCATCCTCCCATTTCATTTCTTCCATATCCCATTCTTCTGGGAGCCATTCAGCGCCATATTTTTTTGCACCATGCCGACAATGCTTGCAGGCCCAGATATCTTTTCTCCTGTTAGTGGCATGGAGGTGTCTAACTTGGTTCAGTTTGTCTGAATTCCAGGCATCCATTAATGTCATTTCGGGTTGTTCAATGACCTTGTCGGAACCATTTACTTTGACTGTTTTTTTTGATCCCCCAGGATATAGGCCCATGGCCACCTCTTCCTCTTCATTATGCGCACCCGGGCAAGCCATTATTGTTCCATTTGCACTCACAACCAATCTTTGAAAGGGGTATTGACAAAACCAATTATCGAGAATATCGTCTTCCTTCATTTCGTCCCCCCGGTAGTCAAGTATAGCGTTGATAGTAACCATGTCCACCCCGATTTCTTCCATAACCTCTTTGTACTTCTCCGGGTTTTCAGCAATAGCAGGGAAAATGGTATTCGATCTTATCTGCGGCTTAACCAGCCGTCGACGGTCTCTTTCCTCTACTAGCATTTTGATGTTTTTGACAAGGAGGTCATAAGGGTTTTGCCCCTTGTCAGTTTTTACCTGTTCACGAACCTTATCATAAGTTTCTCCCAAGCCATCTACCGAGAAGCTGATCCAGTTGGGTTGGGCATCCACTATTTTTTTTACCAACTCAGGGGTCATTAAGCGGCCGTTGGTCAGACTTGTGACTTCAAGGATTCCTTTATTTCGCGCATAGGCTAAAACATCTGCGAAATCTTTGTGTTTCCCGTCGGGCCCTTTTACTCGATACATTGTAGATTCACCCCGCCACGAAAAAAGGATACTGTGAACACCGATTTCAACACATTCATCGACTATCTTTACAACTTGATCCCAAGGCATCATTCGTTGCGAACCTACTACGGTTTCCTGAAACTCGGGGGTGATGGTATAGCACATCTCGCAATGAAGGTTGCAGGAGCTTACCAGTTCACAAATAACTGCCAGAGGTTTGTCTCCAGCATCCAATTGATCGGCCCTGCGGTGCCACTCTTCCCGATAAGCTTTATATTTTTGTTTTTCTTCTTCAGTTACAAACTGGGCATCGATAAACTGCTGCTCTTTTTCCTGAGAACTATAGTGATAAGTGGATTCATCAAAGTCCATCTGATTACTATCGTACTTTTCAGCAATCTTTTCGCCCTTAACACGAAAATCATTCATATACTAACCTCTATGCCAATCATATTTCATGTCTGTTTGCAGTTGCCCATTTTAATAATCTGATACGCGCGGCTACTCTTTGACATGACTTATAGTCTTTAATGTTTACTTCACAGTCTAATGATATTAGACCAAATTAGAAAAACCTAGCTTATTATACCGCAGTAAAGGGACCTCTAATATATTCCTAGAAAACCACAAATCTCTATTTTGCAACAACAGCTAGCAAAGTTAATTTTGAAACCAGCTTTTTTATTGTCTACAATTGTTGAGCAAAATCAGCTTTGCCCATATATTTCTCAACAATTTCTTTTATATTTTCTAATTCTCCGAAATCAAAACGAGGTAAATTATTTGCAAACTTTACAAGTTCATCGATCTGGGCAAATTTAGAGGCTGCAGGGATCGCGACAATTCCACCTTCATGAGATAAAACGAACCTCATTGAATATCCCATAAGCTGATCACTACGAATATTTAAGTCCTTTTGGATTTTATTTAAAATTTCTAATCGCTTAGCGAATTCATCACCTTTGAAAAAAGTTGATCGCGCATCATTAGATTCAAAGACGGTATTTTTATTGTAAGTACCAGTTAAAAGCCCACTGTTTAAAGGAGAGCGCACTAAAACACCTAAACCACTCAAATGAGCCTTTGTGATTAGGCCTTCTGCTTCCTGACACAAAAGATTATAAAAAATTTGAAGACAATCAACCTTCCCAGATTTAATACATTGAAAGCCTGCCTCAATGTCCCCAACAATTACTCCAGAATATTTTATTTTCCCTTGTTTTTTTAATTTATCTAGGAAACCAAACACATCTGTGTTCTCTAAATCACTTTGAGATGGCTTGTTAAGCTGAAATATATCCAGACATTCAACTTGCAATTCTTTCAGGGAATGTTCAATTTCTTGCCTTAAGAAAGATTCTGAAAAATCACGAGTCCCGTCTGGCTTTAAACCTGCCTTGGTTGCAACAATAATTTTGTCCTTATTTTTACTTTTGATTTCACCCACTAATTTTTCAGCGGTCCCATAAGTAGGGCTAGTGTCAAAAATATTTATCCCATGATCGACGGCTTTCTGCAAAATGCTTCTTGCATCCGAAGTAGAAACATATTTTACACCATCAAATTGATTGTCAGTATTGGCCAGCTGCGACGTCCCAAAACCGATTTCTGAAACTTGAACAGGGAGAGAGCCAAAAGGCTTTAGTTTCATGATTAAACCTGATCCTGATTTATTTTGTTTGTCGCTAACGAGTTATTATAGCTTTCCCCTCTAATTGATTTCAGGCAAAGTCGGCACATGGAATTTTTATACCACTCTCCTTTCTTATGAAGAATTCTTAGTTCCTTCATTTTCTCACCATTCACGCAAGACTCAATGGTATCGCCATTATTCAAGTTACCAAGGATAAAATCTTTAGTGTGTTCTCGAACGGGCTGCCCACAAGGAATAACATTCCCCTCTACATCAATAACATTACAGTCCCATGGTTGGGTGCAATAAAAAGGCTCATCATCACGAAATTTATTTTCCAGTTCCTGTTCGGTCAAATCACAATCTTCATCGGGACGCTCAAATGCTGAGACATCAATTATATTTTGAAAGGTGATCATATTGATCCCTTTCTGGCCCTTCCAGAAGTCATAAAAATCTTTTTTTTCATTCTGATTTTCCTCCTGGACTACGAAACTGACCCGAGAACGCAAATAAAAGGCCTTTTTCTTAATCTTTATATCTAGAAAATCTTTAACATTTTTAACCGCTTTTTTAAAATCGCCACCCACTCGAAGCTTGTCATAGGTTTCCTCGGTGGTTGCATCTAAGGAAAAATTGATTTTTGTGATACCACTATCAATCAAGCGTTCTGATATTTCCGGGGTCAACAAATTGGCATTGGTGTGAAGCCAAATATCAATAATTCCAGCGTCCTTCGCTTCCTCGACCATTTGGAAAAACTTAGGATTCATCAAGGATTCCCCTTCATGATCCATTAAAATAGCTTTCAATCCTTTTTCCCGAGATTCGTCCAGGATTTTCTTCCAAAGACCGGGCGTCATATGCCCAATATCACGTTCTCCAGAATTGGTTTCCCGGGCACAAAAAGGACATTCCAGATTACAGTAATAAGAAGCCTCTATCTCAATGGATATGGGGAACGCACCCATATAGTTTTGTTTTTTAGCCTGTTCGAATTTTTCTCGGTAATCGAGATACTCTTTTGAGGGGTTATTTCTCCAAGAAGGGTCTATCTCATACTCTGAAATATTGTCCCAAAACCCTTGCCGCTCATTCGTGATCTTAGACGGGCTAGCCATAATAAAAGCATCCTTTTTTTCTTCAATTGAATTATTTAGGTAAGACTTTTCGTTCTTTTTGATAAATTATGCATGTGCTTTCCGATAGTTGCCCAGGCAAGGGAATCCAGCAGTGGAATCAACTGCCTCATCGTGAAATTGCGGAGAATCAAATCCCATCTCAAATGATCTAAACTGAAAATAGACATAAGATAGCGGGTTGGATTTTTTTTATAGAAATCCCGAGCAATATCTTTATTAAATTGTTCTACAGTTGAAATAAATTCCTCTGATGACATCGTTGTCATGTTAATGGATTTGGAATACTTTTCCATCTTGGCAAGGGCTTCGACGATATAAGCCTTCGGGTTTTTTATCAGATCCATTTGGACTGCGGTATCAAAAAGCTCTGTACCGGGTAATGGAACCACAAACTCAATCGATGGAACATTGGCCCACTTGATATGATTGAGTGAAATTAAAAAATCCCGTGTTTCTTTAAGAGTAATGACGGTTTCAGCGGGTGTGCCTGCCAGCAAATTTAAAGTAATGCGAATACCCGATCTGTTTGTAGCTTCCAGAACATTTCTGATTATATCTACTGATATTCCTTTTTTCATATCCTCGAGCATTGTGTCGCTTCCAGATTCAACTCCATAAGCTATTTCAATGCACCCTGCTTTTTTCATTACTTTTAGCAGGTCTTCATCAATAAGCCTAACTTGCGTTTGGCACCACCAGAAAATATTCAACTTTTCTTCGATTATTGCTTCGCATAAAGATTTAATGCGATATTTTGACCCGATGAAAACCTCATCGAAAAAACGGACATATTGAACATTCCAATGTTCTTTCAAGTATTTTATTTCGTGGATAATACTGTCAATTTCACGAGAGCGGATTTCTTTCCCCGTCAGGGGTTTGCAAAAAGTACAGCTGAAAGGACAACCTCTACTAGCAAAAACAACAGCACTATAGCGCCCCGGCGAACCAACGGGATAGGCCTTGCGAATCAAATCAAAATTCCAGGCATCCCGATCCGGCAGATGAGGGACCTTATCTGCGGTTAATTTGGGGCGCGAAGGGGATTCCACCGGCTGACCGTTTTCATCACGATATTTAATACTTCTAACCTCTTTCCAATCGCCCCCTTTTTCTAAGGTCTGCACCAAATCTACAATGGTTTCCTCACCTTCATAAAGACAAACGCAGTCTACTTGCGTTCTTTCCAAAACTACGTCAGGTGTCATGGTTGCCATGTTTCCACCTACTATCTGGAATATATGACTGTAATTTTCCTTGATCCTGTTGGAAAGGTATTCGAGGTCTTCAAACTTGAGAAAAACACCACCAAATGCGATCAGATCGTAAGAAGAAAGATCGAATTCCTGAATTCTGTCCCAGAAATCAAATGGCTTTTTCTGCATAATTTGCTCGGTATGCAAATCTATGCAGTCGTAGGTATAACCTCGCTCTTTAAGGGCGGCAGTTACATAGGCAAGCCCCAGAGGTAGAAAAAGCCCGGCTTTTCCTGGACGGCTTCCACCATTAGGAAGACCAATGAAAAGAAGACGAGATGAGGGTTTTTCCTTTTGAGGAATTAGCTCACGATCTGGATGGCCAACGGAATCAAATTGCTCCGTGTCCACATCCGCGAAGACTTCAACGATTCCCACATTTTGGGAATTTTGTACACTTGTGAAATTGGGCATCTATAAATCGAATTTGGTTATAAACTATGAGTGTATTATTTATCGCAAGAAATTGAAATGGCTTTTCGCAAACCTTTATCATTTTGTACCTTTACCCAATTATGGGAAAGCGTTTTCAGGTTCCGGGCCATTCTCACTTGTCACAACCATAAATTTAAATTCATGAGAAGAAAATTATCTAGCGTGTTTTCTTATAATTCCTTTTTGTTAAAAAAGTGAATTGTAGGAAAATAATTATACATTTCTTGAAGGTATTTAGCCTTTAAAAAATCAAAGGTTTGCTCATCTATCTTTATCCCTCTTCCAAAGTCTATGGATCGATCAGAACCCAAAATGCCTTAAAACTGCCCTCTTGGTTCAAATGCTCTATCTATCTTCTCAAATATTAAGTCACTATCCTCACTTAAGCTATATTGGATGCAGTTGCCCTCAAAACACGAGTCGAGGGAATTGCCCTCAAAAGATAGAGAGGTTTCAAATCCCTCAGAAGCGCGAATTACTTGCTGATAGCTCTAGTAAAGCGGGTATACCCTTAAATTTTTAACTTTTCTGCCCTCAATGTATTTTACTATTTCATCATGGAGCCTAAAAGGGGCTGGGATAATATTCTCAACAGAATCTAAACTTTTAGGGGATTGAACAAGACAGGGAACACCTCCAAATGGCTTGCCCCAAGTGTTGGAATCCGAGTCAAAAACAGCGACTGGGCTGTCTTTTAAACTAGGGACCCATGAAAAAATATTGGAGGTTCCTGCCACTCCATAAAACCCAAGATTTTTCTCTTTTGTTTTTTTCGATAATGTCCCTATATAGTTGAGCTTTTCTGTAACTTTTCTTTGGTAACCTTTCAAAAGATTTCGCAAACCATTAATATCTTGGCCTTCTTTTCCCCCTTTCCATCCTGCTGGCATTTTTTGAGCCATGACCATAAGCTCCCTGTGCCTCGAAGATATCAGCCCGGTTATATTGAAGCCATTTTTATTCAAGAGTGATTTTAGAATATCTGGTGTAAAATAATTCAAATGTTGAAAAAGGAACATCCCCACATTTCCTTCTTTCAAAGAAAAAAACTCATTAGGAACTGCTAAAAACAATCGCCCATCCATATTTAATGAATCAAAAATGATTTGCAGAAATTCATTTGGGTCCTCAACATGCTCCAGCACCTGAAGCGAATAAACCAAATCGAAATCTTTTTCTTTTAAAATATCTCGGGATAATAACCCTCTTCTTATATCTAAAGCAGCACCTGAATCATCAACCCAGGGCTCAACTTCTCCGGGTTCTATGCCCACCACCCTCTTAGCACCTCTTTTTTGAAATTCATTTAGAAGAAACCCACGCTGGCATCCCACCTCAAGAACATTTTGAGGAAGCCAATCTGGTTCTAATTCAGAAAACGATGAAAAAAATGATTCGGCCAGTGAATTGGAATACTTACTATCCTGTCCTGGGGTAGCTCCGGGAACAGAAAAAGGGGATTGATAATAAGTGTTCAATTGATTTCTCAAACTTTGGCTGACGGGGGCACCTATAAACCCACAAGAGTTACAAAAAAGAAGAATTGCATCCGAATATTTTGGAAAAATATTCTTTTCCAAGAATGGGTTCTCGGCACCATACCAAAAAAATGTATTTGAGAAATGGAACAAGGATTCTAATTGATTGGAATTACAATTCCTACATTCGCTTTTTTGGGGAGTAGTTTTAGGCAATTCGGATAAGGGGGTTGAAAGCTTGTTTGAGTCTTCTGCTTTAGAAAATTCTCAAACTTTAACAAATTCGCCAAAAAAAACCAACATATATCGCCCCAACATAATGAAGCAACACGTGATTTTCGTATTTCAGTCTTTGGAAATGATGGCGCAAATGATGTTTCCTCGGTAAGGAGGGGAAACAAGTTTTTGGGGCATGGATAGAAGATTTAAAATGGCCTGAGTAATAATTTTCCCCGTACCTTTCAAGAAGCCTATATATGAAAAAAAAGAGGTACCAAAGAAGGGGTAATAGATATCGATTAATTTGAATCCATTTCGTTCAAAAAGTTGTTTGAGCGTTTCAGGAGAAAAATAAACCAAATGATTGGAATAAAGCAGCCTGTATTTATTCTTGAAAACTTTTGCGCACAAGGAACTAAAATTTGGAGTGACAATACAAATGATACCCCCCGGTTTTAGAACTCGGTTTAATTCACTCAATGTTTCTTTTAAATTTGTAAGCCGGTCAAGAGTATGCCCCATATAAATTGCATCAAAAAAGTTTTCTTCGAAGCATGCTTCCAGCAGTTCTCCTTTGAACTTTTTAACCTCAGGGTCTTGAATATTACTTAAAGAAAATTCCGATGTATCCACTGCAAATTTTTCCCAATGGCCTTCCAAGGCATCCAGAAAAAACCCGGGCCCTGATCCAAGATCCAGTATCTTCCCACTCACTTTATATTTTTTTATAAATTTCCATTCAACACGGTGATCATTTGTTTTTTCTTTTTTATCACTTAGAAAACTCCGTACCTTTCCAGAGGGATCCGCAACCTGATCAGTGTAATAGGTTGTATCATAAGAATCGATATTGGCTTTTTTTGAATAGGCAGGATTAATATAAACAAAACCGCAGGCCTCACATTTGACAATATTAAACTCTCGCGGATCTTCCTTAAATCCGGAAATCTTGTAAAGAGGCTCTGCCTTATCACTTTCGCAAAGTTGGCAAGCTACAGATACTAGTGGGTCTAATTGCAGTGAAACCACCTCGCTTTCAGGTCTTATATATTTTTAGATTGGGAAGAGAAACAACAAGTTGAATAGAGATCAATCAGCCTAATGTTATTTTTTTTTAACTAGGCAATTCCCTAAAAACAGACCGTCCAATCCCGAGGTGAAAAATGTTCTTATGGCGTCTTTTGGAGAGCAGACAATAGGTTCTCCCTTTAGGTTAAAGCTGGTATTCAAAACAATAGGAACTCCGGTGATCTTTTTAAACTCATTAATCAGATTCCAATAGAGGGAGTTTTGATCTTTGCTTACGGTTTGCAGTCTGCCTGTTCCATCAACATGAGTTACAGCGGGGATTATTTTATGTTTTTCAGGGCGAATACGCGATGCTTTTTCCATAAAAGGTGTGAGTACGGCATTTTCAAAATACTCTTCAATTGATTCTATGTGGATAGAAGGGGCGAATGGGCGGAAATCTTCTCGGTATTTAATCGTGGCGTTCACCTTTCTTTTCATGTCGGGATCTCGGGGATCCGCCAAAATACTTCTGCCACCTAAAGCGCGGTCACCATATTCCAAACGCCCTTGAAACCAGCCAATAATTTTCCCATCTGAAATCATTTCCGCGGCACCTTTGGCAGGATCTTCAAGTTGAACAAAAGGAACCCCCGATTTGTTGAGAAACTCTACCACCTCCTCATTAGAAAATTCTGGGCCTAAATAATTCGAACTCATTGCAGGCCCTCTTTTCTCTTCCATAATATGGTTGTAAAGATAGTAAGCCGCTCCCATTGCACCTCCGCTGTCGTCTGGAACCGGAGGAACAAAAATATCTAAAAAAGATGTTTTTTCTAAAACCATTCCATTTGCGACACAGTTCAGCGCTGCTCCTCCGGAAATTATTACATTCTCCTGTCCCGTCATTTCATGCAGACTAGATAAAAGATGAAAGTAAATATCCTCGAAAACTTTTTGTGCCGCTGCGGCAAGATCATAATGGTCTTGAGTTAAGGCGGCACCCTCAGCTCTTGGTTCAATCTCTAATAATTGAGCCAACTTGGAAGTAAACATTCCCGGCCTATAGAACTGGAAATGGTTGAAGTAAGTTAAATCGAGCTCAAACCCACCTTTGTCTTCCAATTTGACGGTTTGTAAAAGTTTGTTGTAAAACTTTTCTGCATCGCCGTAAGAGCTTGCACCCATAAGTTTCCATTCTTCACTTGAAGGAACAAAACCCAAGTACTCTGTAAAAACAGAATAAAAAGACCCAAGGGAATGAGGAAACTCTTGCGACCACACAAGGTTCAGTTTATTACCTTTTCCTTCTGAGAAGGTGATGGATTGTTTTTCACCAAAAGCATCGGTGGTCAAGACCGCAGCGCTTTCAAAAGGAGAACTAAAAAAACAGCTGGCATGAGACATGTGATGCGCGATGTAATGGATATCGATTTTTGAATTATCTAGGAAATGCACCGTCTGTTGTGACCTTGAAGACGTGTTGTCTGACTTCAACGACATCAGGTGATACGGAATTTGCGAATAAATTTCCCCCATATAACGAGCTCTTTGATTTTGGGGAACATTAGGTGCCTCGAGATTGATTGCCGGGTTCCAATTTATTGCTACAGCGTCAAGGTCCTCCAGTTCCGCGCCAGCAAACTTCAGGATAGCTTTTATGGCATTAGTAGGGAAGCTTCGGGTTTGCTTTTCTCTAGTAAGGCGTTCTTCCTCAACAGCATAAACAATTTCTCCATCAACCAAAAGAACAGCAGCGGTATTTGGGCCGCCCGAATTTAATCCTAAAATTTTTTTTTGCAAAAAGCTACCTCATGAAATGCGGGAATCATGCTTTAAAATGAATATTGACTATTACCTGCTTACGCAGTCGTTTTAGAGTTTAGCCAGTCATCAACTTCTTTGTAAATCTCAATTAACTCAGAAAAATCTTTGTAGAATTCAATTATAAGGTAAGTGTCTTTTTTAACATGTTGGTTTAGCATCTCAAGAAGTTCATAGGTTTCGTTATTGGGCCTGTTATGAAGGTCTCGCCATTTACCATCGAGCATGCCATGCGCGCTGAGGTGAATTTCTTTTACCCGATCAAGAGGTAATCGGGTGAAATAATCTTCCGGCGAGAAATTTAAATTACGGGCTGAAATCATTGCGTGGGCAATATCCAGGATCAGGTAAACATCGTTTTCCCTGACAACTTTGGAAATGAAATCAGGGTCACAAACATGGTCATAAGCGGAGGTAGGAAAATAATTAAGATTTTCCAGGGCTACTACTCCATCAAATAACTTTTTTACATGACCGAGCCTTTCAGCAGAAATTTGGGTTATTTCTTCAGCCGTGAGAACTTCGCTTTCTACCACATAGTAATAATCTTCTGTTTTACAGCGCTCTGCGGCGGGGCCAATATCGAAGGAAAAATGAGAAAAATTATTGGATTTTAGATAAGGAAGAAGTGCGTTGAAATAATCGACAAAATCATGGTCGGTTACACCTTTATTTGAATGAAATAATAAAGGGCCAGAATAATCAATGACTGGTTGCTCTTTTTTATATTCCAGCGCTTTTACGCCCGGAATTTTTTTGTAATTTTGCCCATCAATAAGATGGCTAACAGGTAGTGTAAGAATCATTATTTTTCTTTCTAATTATAAAAATATCTTTTGATGATAGCCTTGGAGTTAAGACTCTAAATCTGAAAGATTGATAGCTTCCATCGCCTCTATTTCCCGCAAGAATGATTTTCCAAAAACCTCCTTCCACTGGTTTGCGGCAATGCCTTTGACCGGACGTAATAGAACCGTGTTTTCCAGACTTAACTTTTCACCTTCCTTTACCGCTTTTCTTGTGTATAGCCCTCTTCTGAAGGCTATCCGACCTTCTTTTTCACCAGAAGTTATTTGCCGCGGGGCTTTGCCACGCATTAATGAAGCGTCTTCGGCAAAGGCGATTAATTCACTCAACTCCTGGGGCTCGATCGAAATATCATGATCTGCATCCGGCATCGAATCGGCAAGTTTTCTGTCTGTCGTGAAATGTTTTTCAACCATTGATGATCCCATTGAAATCGCCATAAAGGCACTATTCAAACCAATAGCATGGTCTGAAAAACCAATAGGAACATTGAACTTATTTTTTAAATAAGGAATCATTTCCAAGTTCAATGACTCAGGTTTAGCTGGGTAGTCCGAAATACAATGAAGCAATATCAACTGGTCATTCCCAGTCCTTTTAACCGCTTCCAAAACCTGAGAAATTTCGTCAAAACTCGCCATACCGCAAGAAACTATAACAGGCTTTCCTTTCTCTGCGATATGTTCAATCAAAGGAGTGTTGTCATTATCCATCGATGCAATTTTATATAGTTTCGGACCGAACCCTTCAATAAAATCGACAGATTCCGGATCAAACGGGGTCGTGAACAATTGGATTCCATTTTTTTCTGATTTTGCGAATAACTCTGCGGTGCCTTCCGCGGACAATTCCAAGGACTTTGTAGAATTGAAGTAAGACAGACTGGGATGAAAAAAGCGTTCTGTAGAGAAAGTTTGTAGCTTTATAAAATCGGCGCCATTTTCATGCGCGGCCTGAACCATTTCCCATGCAAGATTTTTGTCTCCTCCGTGGTTCATGCCAACTTCTGCAATGATCGCAGGTCTGTTTTTGGGCCATCCCGGCCAGGTTTCACAATCTTGACGCATTTTCAGTTATCCATTTGGTAGGTGTTTATTACATCGAGACTTTTTTTTCCATGGTTTGCAATGAGGTCTAAAACTGACAGGTGCGACACAAAACCCTCAACCATTTGAGTATACTCAGGATGTTGAAAATTATGATACACAATCTCTATTTCTTTTTTTAGAAATTTTTCCGATTCCAAATAATTTTCTCCGTCCGGCCCACTTATATAGGTTCTAGTATCCGATTGAGAGCATATTTCAAGGATAAGATCACTTCCCTTTAAGTTGTTGCAGGGCATTTTGCTAGCACGTGCAGTAGGGGTTTCTATTCCAAGGTAACCACGAATATTATTGATAAGCGCAAGATTTAGATCTACGAGTTTTTCGTAAGATTTTTCCACGGGGGGGAAGGTAATCTTCTCTATATCTTCCCATGCTGGAAGTTTACCGTAAGTGTGTTCTAGCCTACCTTTATATTTTTTTTGCCAAGCCTGATCATAATCAATTTTCACATCACATATAGTCTGGGTTTGTAAACCTTTTGTGACTACTGGAACAGTCAGCCAAAGGATTTCTCCATTGTTTATGACTTTGTTTCGATTTTCAAAATATCTTTTTTTGAATTGCACATTATCTAGATATACAAACAGATCGCATTTCTCCATTTTATTGAAAAAACCGATCCATGGGATATGCTCTGGTTGTTGGATAGCAGTATTCATGCTGGGGACAGGTCACGCTGCCAAGAAGGATGATTAAAAGAGCTTTTCTTTAAGTCCAACAATGTCTTTTTCGGCATGTTCCCAGCCATAATATATCGGCGGACATTGATGGTTTTCCGTGACCCATAAACTGTTAGGTGTGTCAGACTGAATACCCTCAATTGCGGGTCCCAAATCATTTTTACCAAAAACCTGACCCGTCTTAGCCTTCAAATCTGGACAACCGAATACAATGTATTTATAAAACCCCGACACCATGCCTTCGGGCAATTGGACCTTGTTTTCAAATATCTTATCATATTTAGCTGCCAGTCGCCGTTTCCAATCGAGAATCATGGGGAGCCGCTCTAACTGGACGATTCCTAAAGCTGCCGTGAACTCATTCATCCGGTAATTAAATCCCGTTTTAATAGGATAAGTAACCACCCCTTCAATAACTTCTTTGCCATAATTCCTATATTTTTCCAACCACTCGAGAAAAGTTTTATCTCGGCTTACGACCATACCACCATCCCCTAACGGCATTGTCTTTGTCGCATAAAATGAATAAGCTCCGGCAAAACCAAAATGACCTCCTGTTTTACCCTTCCAGGAACCACCGTGGACATGTGCGCAATCTTCAATCAGCGTGATCCCTTTTTCTTCACAAAAAGCTGCAATTTCTTCAATTTGAAATGCAATGTAACCTCCAATATGAACTACAATCACAACTTTTGTATTTGGCGTGACTTTTCTTTTTAAGTCCTCCACGCTCATACACAAGTCTTCCCGATTGCAATCCACGTAAACGAGTTTTCCTCCGGCGAGTTTTGCTGACTGAGCTGTTGCCCAGAACGTATTGGCGGGCGCTACAACGTCTTTACCTCGCACGTCCAGATACTCAAGAATTGATAGCAGGCCTGTTCCTCCACTACTGATTCCTCTAGAAGGGAGACCAGTGAATTCTTCAAACTTTTCTTCAAACTTTCTCAGGATTGGGCCATCGGACCAAAAATTCGATTCAAAAACTTCATCTAATAGTTGGTAGAACCTGTCTCTGTATTCGGGTTCAAAAGGAATCTTCATGTGTTTAAAAAAATTTATTAAGATTGATATATATATTGGCTCGTAAAATAACACCAAAATTCCTGATTATAAATATCAGGTATTCTGTCGAATCTCATTTGGTAGCCTGCGGCTACATTTTCCCAGGGAAGCGATTCCTCTATGAGTTGATTGAGAATTTCACTTCGCACCTTCAAATATAGCAGACGATTTGATTCAAAATCCGTATCGAATTCTTTTTTTAATTTTTCCCAGTTAAAGTTATCAAGAAACCTTGCCTTCGGCTTATAACCGCTGAAATCGATATGAACCGTCCTATAAATTGAAAGAAAATCATCTGAAGTCCAGGATAAATACAAAGACAATTGGTCCTTAAAATTAGAGTTTTCAAAATACTCCAAAACCAAGTCATTTTTTATCTCATGATAATTTTCTTTAATATAAGAAATCTCATTTTCAACATCTTCATCGGTCACATTTACGGAAGGTGTGGAAAGAATATATTTTTTTTCTAGATGTGCCCCTATAAATTCAAAAACGGTAGCCTCATTCGCATCACAAAGTTTGACTTTGTTTTGATTGCAAACGTTTTCATACGATGCAGGTATATTGGCAATCATTTTTTCCTTGATATATTTGTCGCGGGGAGCTTTTGCTTCCATAAAACCACCGTAAGGTAAAAAGTATTGTGGCTGAATAGTTGAAAGATAGGAACCAATCTGGTTAATCCCGTCGTCCAAATTTTTCTTCATAATAGCCACTTTTTCTTCCTCACTGATGAAATCGAAGCAGAGTGGGTATTCGCCTGAGCCAATATGAATGTTGCATGCAAAAATGGTTGCTTTATGTGGGAATCTATCATTATTAACAAGGTTGGCATCAATCGTGTTTATAAAATCAAAAGCCCCATAGCGGAAATAAAACCCGCTATCTTCTCGATGATCACCAGACTTCAGGCATGAAATTTCAAAATCACTGTCTTTTTCTAACGAATAAACTTTTTCAAATTCCAAGCATTCAACATTCTTAAACCCAAACTTTATAAGAGTTTTTCTAACTGGGTCTGATGCAAACCTTGGGACATAAAACTTCATGTCTGACCTGACTTTGGAAAGGGTATGCTTGTGAAGGTGATCCGCGTGGTTATGACTGATATAAATAAAATCGCATTTGTTAACAACTTCCACCCAATCTGATCGCCTCGGCAAACTGGGCCACCATCCAGTAGAAAGCGCACTGCCATCGACCCAGGGATCAATAACAAAAGAGAATGATTCTCCACGAAAAAGTACACAGGCATGATTAATCAACTCAAATGAAAACTTTTTTTTATTTGAGTTTTGATCGAAGTAGGGAATAGACTTTGTTTTTTCGAATACAATTTTGTCATCTCTTATAATATGTGTAATTGGATCCTTCATGAGGTTGTTTTGGTAGCAACCTTTTTTAAAAGAAAATTTCCAGCCATGCCTCGGGCAACGAGCAAAATCTATATTGTCTGACTGCAAACTCAACTTATCTCCAGCGTGATTGCAGATGCGATCATACATTCTGATATTTTCGCCCTCTTTAAACACAAAAAAATCGTCAAATTGATTTGATCCCTCCCTGACCTTAGAAAGAGGTAATAGCGTTTCTAAGCTGGTAGATTTGTACTTAAGGTCGCCTGTTAATCTCAAAGGTTTCATAAATCATCCATTGACGAATCATTATTAGATTTAGCTTGTCTAGGTAAAAGCGCACCTTAACACAGGTTTTTAAGAATAGGAAAACGCCGCGCTAATGATAGGTCGCTGACTGGAAGCCATCTAAGGAGATACGGTGGGGTAGTCAGATTTGCCCAAAGCTATGTTTCAAACTACTCCCCTTTTAAGCATACAAATTAAGCATACAAACGATTAAACTATCAATACATTCAACATGATCTTAATAAGAGAATTGGCATATCCGTCAAGAGGTTTGACTTTATTTCAAATATCTCAACATAGTTTTACAACCAAGCTTAGCCCCACTAAAAGGCTCCTCTGGCGGTAGCTCTAACAGGATATTTCCAGAAAACTTTCAACGACAATTAACCCCCAAATCACCATTAGATATCATGCTCGCTAATGATTACTTTACAGATGGGTACAAAGGCTGGGGAAAAGAGCAAAAATAGCATGCAGTATAAGTTGTATTTTATGAACATCTGACTGCTTTTTCATGTAAACTTCGGTATGTATTTTTAGTATCGGAAAAAAATTACTTACCAACAAACAAAACAACGGGTTTGATTGACTAATAATAGAAATGTGCTTATTTGTTATTTTGTTCATACTCAAATTTAATATTAAATGCAATTGCGCAACCCATAGGAAATTGGATGAAAACTAATCCAACATTAAATACAGACGAGCAATCGTTTAGACATAATATGTCCATAAAAAAATTAGAAGCAAAAACCATTATTGCCATTCAGGCAACAATGTATTCCAAGCTTTTCCCAGGAAAAGTACTAGCTAAGCTTAATAACAATCTTACTGTCCTTGAGGTTCTTGTTAAGCGAATCCGAGAGGCGAATTTTGCAAGCCAGGTCGCCATCGTAACATCCGACCTTGATTCTGATTTACCCATTGTCGAGGAAGGTAATCGTCTAGGAGTAACGGTTGTTCGCGGTTCTCATGATGATTTGATTCAGCGGTTTATTTTTGCTGCGGACGAGCTTAAAGCAGATTACCTAGTCCGCATTCTTGGGTCTAACCCTCTTTTGGATATAGAAGCTTTAGATGAGCTTATAAGCTCACACTTTTCGGGTGATTGGGAATACTCCTTCAACGATCATTTCGATGGAGTGATATTGGGTACAGGTTCTGAAATTGTCAATGTAGATCTATTGCGAAAACTTGACAAAGAAAATCTCACTAAGGAGCAGCGAATAGTGGGCACATTGTTCATCCGACAGCATGCTCAACGATTCAAAGTGCAGAAATTTAAGGTGGATATTGGGATGCAATGGGTCAATTTTTTTGTAGACTCCATGGAAGACTTGGAAAGGGTTAAGAAAGTAACCGAAGAAGTCCCTCATCTAAATAACCAAAACATAAAAACATTCATAGAGAAATTTCCGCTATATGGCTGTTCCCAAAAAACACCACCACAGGAAATTGGCATGGAAAAACTTTTCATTCATCCAAAAAAATTGGCCGCAGTAATGAAAAGCACAAATGGGAATATGGATACCAGCTATCCCATCAGCGTTGAACTTTCCCTTACAATGCGTTGTAATTTTGATTGTGTCTGGTGTTCCGACAAAGATCTTCGTGCAAGCATGGATGATGATATAGACCTTCAGCTATTACATGATTTATTTAAAGACTTGAGCGCAAATGGGACACAAGGTGTGGTGATAGAAGGTGGTGGCGAACCTACTATTTATAGAGATTTTGATGGGGTCTTGGACTTGCTGGACAAATTTAATTTAGGCAAAGGGCTTATCACTAATGGCAGCACAGCACTCAAACCTCACCGGTTAGAAAGGTTTGACTGGATTAGGGTTAGCCTGGACTCAAGTACTCCAGAAGAACACCATAAATTAAAGGCATTTGATGGTTTTGAAAGAGTTTTGGGAAATATAAATACGTATGCTCAGCATTGCCCCATTGTTGGGGTGGGTTATGTGGTCACCAATCAAAATATCGGAGACATTGAAACTCTTGTATTACGATTAAAGGAGTTTGGAATTACTTATATCCAGTTCCGACCCGTTGTAGATCATAATGACCTTCTCCCCACTATTGAGCTAGACTATTTAAAACGTCACCAAAGCGAAACCTTCTCAATTATTATAGATGGGATGAAGGACAATATGGTGACAGGCAATAACGGATTGTCTTGCAAAGCAAATAGCCTGACATCAGTGATAACGGCTGATGGAGGGGTCTATTTTTGCGGACGATTGAATATCTATCCTTGGGTCAAGCCGATCGGCAATTTACATAAAGAAAATTTTTATAAAATTTGGACAGGTGAAGAACGGAAGAGACAGCACGAAAAAGCCTTAGACGAAAAGTTTTGTCAAAAATATTGTCCCCAATGCCGTCTAACTAAATTTAACGAACTTTTTGATCGCCTTTCCAGTTTTAAAACCGGCAACTTTATTTAGTTTAGACCTAACCAATCTTTAAACAAAGTGGCCTAGGCCTTATGCCAACTTGGTCTACCTCCCTAAATTATTATCGAATTGAGATCCTATAAATAGAAATACCCTCGCTACGAGAAGCAAACAAAACATATATTGCAAAACAAGGTTTAACCAATCCCCATTTAAAAAAATGGCATGAAATTAGAATTATGGGTATTGTTCCAACCTAACAAATAATGGGTCCAGCTGCACTAACCCATAAAAGGGGTTAATTTTAAAAAAGATACTTCGAGCATTTTCTCTCCAAGGGTACTCTGAAAATCGGTTCGGCTTTCCAGACATGATTTTTTCCACCCTGTTACTTGTAAAAAAATATCCATTTGACTTAGTTATTCTATCGATCAAATCAAAATAAGAATTGATGCTTTCTTTAGTCATTTCTTGCATCGAAGCTAAATTGACCGTCAAATCTACAGTTCTATCAGGAATAAAAGAAGTTTATCGAGGTGTCATCATTACAACGTCGAATTCACTAAAATCAAAATTAGCATTCTCTATTTCATTGGGGAGCAAAATTTTAAGGTCCGGGAAAAGCTGAGATAAGTACGAGAATGAAAATACTAATGTTTTGGGCAAATCAACTAATAACAACTTAGTATTGAAATGATAATAAAATTAAGAAGCTAAATTACCTGTACCGGGTCCAATTTCACATACTGTGGACCCGTGTAACTTTTGGATGTATCCTTCCATTATCTGAAGATGAAAATAACTTCTGATCGTCTCCTCAGAGAGATCCTGCTTTTCGGAGGCCCACCATTTCTTTTTCATTTCCTTGATCGTTCTAAAGTTTAAAAATTTATTTTCTAATTCTTGTAATTCCAAATGCTGGGAAGAAGAATATTTCGATATGCTGAAAAAACACTACTAGAAAACCTAATTGGGAAAAGACGTGCAAATTTTCTTAGCTGATTTATGAAGGTTAGCTTTCTTGGAAAGAAAAATCGCGAGTTCCCAGTTAAATGAACAGAATTCTTTCTAAACTTGATATCTATTTGATCGGAAAAATACATCCCATAATCAGACAAATCTGAATTTTTCAGATTTCTCTGCTCTTGAACCCAGTTCAAGTATTCCCTGAGCCTTTCAATTTTTTCTGTATTTAAATCAACAATAATTTCTGGCATGAAAGGTTTGCCTGTCAGTGGGGTAGACATATAGTTGGGAAGCGATTACAAAACTATTGCTATGGTAGGCTAGGCTAAAAATATTGAATTTGCAAACCCAGAATATTCATGTTACGTTTTGATTCCAAAATAGCTGAAATCGTCGTTCTTAGAGTTAGACTAGGCCCTCCGCACATTCAACGACTTTTTCAAGCCAATAAAACCAACCATGAACATATAACCCTAAATTAGGGATGACAAAATCAAATACAGGGTAACGCAAACATTGTAGGCAGTTCGAACCTCAAGAATGATTTGGGTCGTTTCATTACATTCCCCTGGTCAAATTAATTATGACAACCGTTTCAAGAAAATTATTCGAGTTATGCTTGTGGGGAATTCGAAAGGGCGCCCAAGGTCTTGGGAGAAAGGGTAATTTGATTATTGCCGAGCTTGCAGAAAAACTAGCCCCTACTATAGACGTTCCGCTCGAAACGGGTATGCTAAAAATGTATTGCCCCGGTCGGCTTCCAGTTTGGCGTGCAGAATCTTTTTTATCCAAGGAACCGGAAACCATTGAGTGGGTTGATTCGTTTGAAGGAAATTCGGTGTTCTGGGACATTGGCGCAAATGTTGGCGTGTTTTCACTTTACTCCGCCTTACGACATCAAGTTAAGGTTCTTGCGTTTGAACCTGCGGCTGCAAACTATTATGTTCTGAACAGTAATATCCGGTTGAATCAATTGGATAATAAAATTTCCGCATTTTGTCTCGCCTTTAATAAGAACACTTGCTTAGACAGCCTCTTTCTTTCTAGTGTAGAATTTGGAAGTGCACTACACACATTTTCAAAATCTAACGACCTGAATGAAAAACCTACCGTACCCAAGCAGAAGCAGGGAATGATTGGATTTAGTATTGACGATTTTATTGAACGATTTAACCCCTTTTTCCCCAATTATATCAAGATCGATGTAGATGGTATAGAAGGAGAAATAGTCGATGGGGCCTTGGCTACTCTAGCCGATGACCGAATGAAATCCATTTTGATCGAACTGGACACGAAAAACTCTATTGAGAGTGATAGGATAATTCAAGTTATAGAGCAGGCAGGGCTAACTCTTGAGAGAAGACAACACGCCCCTCAATTTGATCAGGGCGAATACTCATCAATCTACAATCATATATTTCGGCGATAGTTCACAGAAGCCCATTCTTTAATTTGTGACGGAAAACTGTATAATCCCTCCCTTTAAAAACACCCTTTCTATATCTTTCATGCCCCTTTTAAATTCCTGATAAACCGGGTTGACATTATGATATCGAAAAAAAATTTGGGGTCATCGTTCTCACCTGCTACCTCATTAGGAAGTGCGGTCTTGGCAGTTGGGCAAGATTGTGCAACATAGAGAATAAGAATGAAAAATATTCGGTTTTTTAAAACTAAGAAAATTTTAATATATTAAAATTTTGTTGCCACATTCGACAGGGTTATAATCTCTTGAGGCGTTCTTAATTCTTTAATAATTTATTCGGGTTAATTTCTCCAATGTCCTTAAAGTCTAAATTAAAAAACAATGAACTTACAGTCGGAACCTGGCTATCTTTAGCTCATCCTGCTATCGCCGAGATAATGGTCAAAGCGGGATTCGACTGGGTGACGATAGATCTCGAGCATAGCGTGATAACGGTCCGTGAAGCGGAGGAGATGATCAGAGTCATTGACCTTGGTGGATCTATACCGTTAGTAAGGTTATCTGCTAACGATCCCGTTCAGATCAAACGGATGCTGGATGCCGGGGCTCGTGGAATTATAGTTCCTATGGTTAATTCAAAGGCCGATGTAAATAAAGCCGTTGCGGCAACCCATTATCCTGAAAAGGGAACACGGGGAGTTGGATTGGCACGTGCCCAAGGTTATGGTGCGGCTTTTCATGAAAACCTAAGTTGGCTAAAGAACGAAGCCGTAATCATTGTTCAGATTGAACATATTGATGCGGTTGAACAGATTGAAGAGATCCTTTCTCCCCACGATGTAGATGGGTACATCATAGGGCCTTATGATCTTTCTGCTTCAATGGGGTTGCAGGGTCAGTTTGATCATCCCGATGTGGTGGCTGCCCTAAAAAAAATAAGAGAAGCAGGGGCAGCTCTGAAAAAATCTGGAGGCCTCCATATTGTTGAGCCTAATCCAGAAGAGTTAAAATCCAGGATTGAAGAAGGCTTCCGGTTTCTTGCTTATAGCGTCGATTTTCGCATGCTTGATGTGTCCTGCCGGACGGGACTACAAGTTCGGAGTAATTTGCAAACTCAATTCTCACAAAAAGAAAACATTAAATGACTTATTCAATTGGTATTATTCCCGCTCGAATGGCTTCCTCTCGTCTGCCAGGAAAACCCCTGGCTCCTATCTGTGGGATACCTATGATTGGGCATGTTTTTTTTCGAAGTAAAATGAGTCGAATCTTGGATGAAGTTTACATCGCTACATGTGATCAGGAAATTATGGATTTCGCAGATAGTATTGGAGCGATTGGGATCATGACAGCTGATACACATGAGAGAGCAACGGACCGTTCAGCTGAAGCCTTGAAAAAGATAGAAGTGATGACAGGAAGAAAGGTCGACATTGTGGTTATGATTCAAGGAGACGAGCCTTTGTTAGTTCCACAAATGATCGATGATGTTTTAGCTCCATTGCAAGAAGACCCTGATGTCATGGTGGCAAACCTCATGTCTCCCTTGAAAAACCAAGAGGAATATGAGGATCCAAATGAGGTTAAGGTTGTAGTTGATCAGAAAGGATTCGCGCTTTATTTTTCAAGGGAACCTATCCCATCCATAAAAAAAGGAGGGAAAAATATCCCGATGATGAGGCAGTTGTGCATCATTCCATTTCGTCGTGATTTCCTATTAACCTTTAATAATTTACCACCCACTCCATTAGAGATCATTGAGTCGGTAGATATGCTTCGGTTGCTCGAACACGGGTATAAGGTGAAAATAGTTTCTACTCAATCCGATTCGTACAGTGTAGATACTCCTGAAGATTTGGAGAAAGTCGAGCAGTTGATGCAAAAAGATTCGTTGCTTCCTCGTTATTCTAAGTAATAAATTTCTTGAAAGCCTTTAACGTCCAAAAAAATTAGATTCTTTACGTCTCGTGCTATTTTAGTGGATTTAACTTTGAAATAGCTTGTGGGAGAAGCGCAAAATCACCGATCACATTATCTGCTTCTAAGGATTCGATAGGCTCACTATTATAACCGTAGTCAACTGCTATAACAGGTAGACCAGCATCACGTCCTCCTTTGGCATCGACCCAGCTATCACCTACCATAACGGCGCGATTAGCTTCTGATTTCATCAACACCAACGTGGTCAAAATATGGCGTGGGTCGGGTTTGTTGAAAGGTAAATTGTCTCCACCTGTTACACCGTCAAAAAAAATGTCTATTTTCAAACCTTCTAGAACTAAAAGAGTCATCTCATAGGGTTTGTTGGTGCAAATTCCCATACAAAAACCGTCTTCTTTCAATTTTCTAAGTGTTTCGATAACATTTGGAAAGACGACGGTGTGACCCACCGGATTGGCTTTATAGTGATTGATATAACGTTGTGCTGCATCTTTCAGTTCAATAGGTGAGGCGATGGCTTTTCCTGTCATGTTATATGCATCTTCAACCATGGGGGTCACCCCTCGTCCGACCATGTTACTTAGTTCTGTCAAACTCAGAGGTCTCCGTTTTTCTTCGGCAAGCATCAAATTCATAGAAGCCAATACATCTGGAAGACTGTCAATCAGCGTTCCATCTAAGTCGAAAACGATAGAGTCAATCATTTGCAATTAGCATTGAGATATTTGAGGAGTTTTCTATAGGTTGCTTTGAGCTTATAGAGAAGGATGTGTCACGATTCTTTTTGAGGAGCATCAGGGCTTAAGTTATATTTTTCCCGCCACTTATTGTCTGCGCAGTAAATTTGATAAACAAGTTGCATGGTTCGAAGTGCATCCTCTGAAGATCCATTCGAAATTGGTTTGTCGTTGATAATTGCATCGGCAAACTCATATATTTCATCACGCCATGAAGGATCGTTATTATAACGTGTGGTTTGTTCTTTTGGGTCACCATGATCGTTTTCTATATTTCCCCACACAACGGTTAAGGTTTCAGCCCCATAACTTTTGGAACCAGAGAGTAGGCCGCTTAAGATAATATTTCCACGCTCAAAGGCGATTTCTAACCGGAAACGATGACGCCATTCTGTTGCAGATGAGTGAAGTAACGCCACAACACCCTCTGCTGTTCGCATCATGGCATAAGCATTGTCTTCTACGTCAAAATTCCAAAAGCTATTGCAGATGAAACTGTGAATCTCGGTAAATTCACCGGCAAACAAGCGTAATAGATCGACTAAATGAATTCCTTGGTCGAGCAAAACCCCTCCGCCAGCAATTTCTCGTTGTGTTCGCCAATCTGATTGATCAAAAGTAATGAGTTTTGATTTCCCATAAACTCCTCTCAAGTTAATGAGCTGCCCAAATTCTCCTTTTTTCATGAGTTGCAGGGCATCTTTTATTGAATCGTGATAACGATGGTTGAAACCGTATTTGAGTTTCAGGTCTGGATATTTTTTCTCATAATATATGACATTTCTGATTTCATCTACATTGCGCCCTGGTGGTTTTTCACAAAAAACGTGGAGTCCTGATTCTAGTCCTGCGATGGTTACTTCGGCGGCAATATCGTTGGTCAGGCAAACGAACAAAATATCTAAATCTTCTTGCAATAATTCTCGATAATCGTGGTAATAGTTTATTTCTTCAGATAATTTGCCTTCTCCACTCAGTATCCCGGTTTTTTCTGAACTGGGCCATGAACCATCTTTAAAATGAAAGTCACATACAGCAACGGTAGTGAGTTGAGGATGATTTTTTATTATTTCAAAGCGGCGTTTACCGACCACACCATATCCGGCGATACCAACTCGAAGTTTTCGAAGCATAGAAAGTCCGTACTAGTTGTTTGGGAGCAGAGCCTACTGTGTTTAATTCTTTAGATGAGAAGGGTTAAAAACCACTTGCAACATTCGACAAGAGTGGGACATTATACGGTAGGTTGGTAAGCTGATTCAACCCATGAGCTGTCCATAAACTTTCTATTTATCCACCCAGTTCAATTCGAACTCGGAAACCACACACCTGCGATCATGCCTGAAAAAACTTCGTTAATTTTGCTAGATGAGAATGCTGATTGGGAAGGAGAATCTCAGGTCATTGCGCACTGGACAAAGCTGAATGTCTCAACATCGCAGGAATCTATTCCTAATAGGACTGCAGAACAAGCGCAAGAAATTAAAAGTGATTATTTTTCCTGGGTTCATGATTTGGGTCGAGCGCAGATCAATGGAAAGACCTTGATTGCTTCTCTCAAAGTAATGGAGAACCTCTCTTATTGGTGGATGACTTCTATTGCGATCAAATCTCCTTTTGAAAATGACTCTTTATACGCCGTATTTAAATTAAGAGCGCTAGAAATTTTGTACTTTGAGAAAAAGTGTTCGGGACTAATTTATCGTGGCAATAACAAGGCTTTGCATCAAACGCTTCAGGCTTGGTGTCAAGAAATAGGACACCCCTATAAAAGAATTTGTTTGAAAAATAAAATCGAAGCTCAACCTAAGGGGATTAGAGAGTGGTTGAGAAAATTACCCTATTGGATTCAGGCGTTAGCATTTTTGATTAAGAATATATATCTGCGCTACCGCCATGTGAGATCTATTACTCGTGAAAATGCAAGGCAAGCTCAAAAAGAGGATGGTGTAACCATCGTAAGTTATTTTCCTAACATTGATATGGAAAAAATAAAGCGTGGGGAATATTGGTCACGATATTGGGAAGTGCTGCACCCTGTACTTGATGAATTGGATTATAAAATAAATTGGGTTTGGTTTTATTTTGAGAGTTCAGGTTTTAATTTTGAAGATGCCATTTCTTTTCGAGATACTTGTAATCGACAAAATTCGAGCAAAAACCGATATTTTGTAATTGAAGAGTTTTTAACTCTCAATAACTTTTTAAAAGCAATAAGATTGTATCTGAAAATCTATAAAAAAGGATTGAGCTTTAAGGGAGTCAACAGAGTATTTAATTTCGCAGGTTCGAAAATGAATTTTTTCCTCATAATGGAAAAAGAGTGGAAAGCATCTTTTTTTGGAAATATAGCCATGGAAGGGGCTATGCGAATAGCCATGTTTGATTACATGGCAAAAGTTTTGCCTGCATCACCTTGGGGGCTTTTTACATGGGAAAATTTGTCTTGGGATTTTGCTTTAATGTCAGCTTGGCGAAGACATCAGAAGAAGATCAAGATTCTCGCTACTCAGCACGGTTTTTTTCGCACCTTTGATTTGCGTCTGTGTTCCGACTCGCGGGATTTTAGTGAAATAGAGCCAGAAGCTATACCTCTTCCCGATACATTATGCGCCAATAATGTTGAAGCAATTTCATTGCTTAAGAAGGCAGGTTTTCCGCAGGAGAAAATTGCAAAAACAGAAGCTTTACGATATTTCCGGCTGAAAGAGAGTTACCAGATATATAAAAAACCACTTTCATCTGAAAACCGAACACTTCTTATAATAATGGGAATTACAGATCTGGAAAACCAGTTTCAATTTGAGCTCTTAAATGAAGCTAATAGCAATGGTGGGCTGAAGAACTATAAACAAATATGGGTCAAGCCTCACCCAGGTCTTTCTCCTGATGGATTTAAACCTGTTTACGAATCTAATATTGATTTTTCTATTAAAGATCAGCCTTTAAGTGAACTGTGGTCTGATACCGACGTTGTTTATGGAGCTCATTCCACGGGAGCTTCGTGGGAAGCATCTTGGCATGGCATTCCTGCTATAGCTGTAGGAGCTTTGAATTCTTTAGATTTGAACCCGCTGACCGGTTTACCTGGTTTTCATTTTGTGACAAACGGTCGCGAGCTTTGCGAACAATTAAAAAATCCTAAACTCGTAATAATACCTGAAGACTATTTCTTTCTAGATGAAGATTTGAAACTTTGGAAGAAATTATTAGAAAGCTAGAATAAGATTCTAGATCAATTAGTTTTTCTCTTTGGAAGTTTTTAAATTATTTATTAACTAACTGGTTTTATACTTTTTATGTTGTCAAGACAAGGCGCGTTTGTAATAATAAAAAGCTTTATTTGAGTAGGTTGGGTCTTATAAGACCCCAAATCGAAAGACTTATAATAGTCGCTAGGATTATATTCCGATCCGGCTGAAATTGGAGATTTTAATGGGTATTAAGGTTCTTTTTGTATATCCAAATAGCTACGGAATGAATATGTTGCCTCCCGCGATCGCGTTGTTGTCTGCGGTGGTGAAGAAAGAAGGACATCAGGTCGAACTGTTTGATACCACTTACTATAAAACTGAATTCGGCAGTGACTCCGATGGCACAAAAGTAGAACGGTTGAATGTGATCCCGTTCAATTCTGATGATTATACTCCAAAGATTCGTGAAACAAGTTGGCGTGATGATATCAAGGCCCAGGTGGATTCCTATCAGCCAGATCTTATTGCCATGTCTTGTACCGAGGATATGTGGGAGTTGGGTGTAGCCATTATTGATGAGATAGAAAACTATATTAAAACGAATAACACCCCCGTATTAGCCGGTGGTGTTTTTCCTACCTTTGCTCCTGAAATAGCTATTGAGCATCCCTTGATCAATACCGTTTGTGTTGGTGAGGGGGAAAATGCAATTCGAACGTTATGTGAGCGCATAGAAAAAAAGGAGTCTTTTCACAATATCACTAATTTATGGGTGATGGGTGAAGGTGGAAACATAACTAGAAATGGCATGTCTGATCCAGTAGATGTGAACTCAATGCCAATGATGGATATTGATCTTTTTGAAGATCAAAGATTATATCGACCCATGACAGGCAAGTGGTACAAAATGCTGCCGGTAGAAACGATTCGCGGATGTCCGTATAAGTGCACATATTGCAATTCTCCCAACCAAATACAACTTTACGAAGAACAAATAGATGCTGATTACTTTCGGAAGAAGAGAATGGACCTTGTATATAAGGAATTGAAACACTTCAAGGAAACAGTAGGTGTCGAGTACAATTATTTCTGGGCGGATACTTTTCTTGCTATAAGCGATAAAGAATTTAATGAGTTCTGTGACATGTATAGCGAAATAAAGCTTCCATTTTGGATGCAAACTCGACCAGAAACTCTTACTGACCATAGAGTTCAACGCCTTGCAGAAGTAGGGTTGCACCGTATCTCGCTTGGAATAGAACATGGAAATGAAGAGTTCCGAACCAAAATTTTAAAACGTAGTTGGAAGAATGAAGCCATAATTGAATCGTTGAAGATTCCACACCGTTATGGAGTTCAGTTTACCTGCAACAATATTGTTGGGTTTCCAACGGAGACACGTGATTTGGCGATGGAAACCATAGAGCTAAATCGTTATATAGAATCTGATAGTCAGAATCTGAACGCTTTCGTTCCATTTCACGGGACACCACTGAGAAAAATGGCTGAAGAACTAAATTTAGTTAAGCCAGGTGAGATTACAAAATGTCTTACCGATAGCCCGATGATGGACATGCCTCAATTCTCAGCTAAAGAAATTTCAGGACTGATAAAATGTTTTGTATTGTATGTAAAGTTTCCTAAAAACCGATGGAAAGATATCCAGCGAGCTGAAGAAGATACACCAGAAGGAAGAAAAATTTTTAAAGAATTCAAAGAAGAGTTTGTAGAAAAGTATATGCCTAGTAAAAACGATACCAACCCTATGGAAATCCCGATTGTAGCTGACCTAGAATATGGCATGGAATCACCGCTGTCCTAGTTTTTTTCTTATCCCGTTTCCACTTTAGTATTTGAAGAAAAACCGTTACTCCCCACCTGCTGCCGTAATAACCTGACCTGTTATAAAAGAGTTTTCTTCTGATCCTAACCAGTAAACCGTCCTAGCTATTTCTTCGGGAACTGCCATTCGTTTAATGGGAATCATTGACACTCTCTCGCTCATATCTTTATCTGGATCGACTTTGTGCATTCGGGTGTCTGTGACCCCGACCCGGAGAGTATTGATAAGAACATTGCTGGCAGCCCACGTCTTATGATCTTGAGGAAAGAATTCTAATGCATGCTTTGAAAGCGAGTAGCAAAAAGTTTTTTTTCCGCCTCCATATTTGACGCCGATGCTACTGAGGTTGACGATACGTCCCCAGCCTCTATCGACCATACCCGGAACAAGAGTGCGTGTAAAAAGAATACTTGGAATCACGTTTATAGTGAAAGCTTTAAGAAGATTGTCTGCTGTCATGTCGAAAAAAGAAACAGGTTCTACCAAAGCCGCGGCATGGATAATGATTTCACAGGCATTTAGTCGACTTTGTTCTTTTTGGATGAAGTTTTCTATATTTTCTGGAGATTCAAAATTCAGCGGATATAAAGTGAGATCAGGATGCCTTTCTGCCAAACGAGTTAAAGCGGGTTGTCCTTGATTGTATAAGCCCAGTACGCGGCAATCATTAGAAAGATATTGAAGACAAATAGCAATGCCAATATCTGATGCGGCTCCGGTGACGAGAACTTCACGCGTCATTTTAAATCGGTTGGAATGGGGTTGTTTTTTAACTTGGTCCAAGCTTCAGCATGTTTTCCGCCCATCAAGGAACCTGCAACATCACAGACATTACAGGGTTTAAAATTGCGATCTCCCTCGTAAAGTCGATGTCGTGCTGTCATCAATAATTTTGAAAACCATATTTCCAAGAGGTCCTGTTTGTATAAGTTGCCTACAATCATTTTTTTGCCCCAGTCGTGTGGGCAAAGTAGAACATCTCCTAAATAATCCATGAAGAAATTATAGCTGGGATAAAAGCAGGGCTTTTTTAAAGGTTCTGTCAGAGAAGGGCGTTTGAAAACGGTGTTATCCATCATGCCAGCTCTATTGTTCATTGTAATGCCAAAGTCTTGCTCTTCCGGGAGATAACGATGTCTAATTACAAACTGATCTTCTCGCAAGCCTATGCCTCTACACATTCCCTCAAAGCGGTCAGCATCTTCTTTGCTATCGTATACGCTAATCAAAAGTGCAGAGAGACCGCTAGCAAATAAACGGTTTAGCCGGTCTTCGTTAAGCATGTCACCATTAGTGACGATTTCAAGGCGAGCTTCTGGAAGGTTTTTCCGAAGAAACGCGATATGGTCAAAAATCTTTTTATCAAGAAGTGGTTCTACAAAACCCGAAAATATAACCAAGCCAGTAAAATTGATGGAGGCCAATTGCCTGCTTAGCTTTTCCGTTAACTCCAGGCTCATAAACTCTTCAACATTGGGATAGGTCGGGTCACTGCGTGGGCAGAAGTCACAAGTTCGATTGCAGATTCCAGAGGCACTCAATTCCACAATAGAAGGAAGGGGTAGACGGCTACTATCTAAGGCGAAGCCATCGTCAATAATTGCCGATTTCCGCAAAATAACAGGATCAAAAAATTTAGGTGATGAAAAGTTTTGTTGAGTCATTGTTCTGGCAAAATCTAATCATGTTTCCTGAGCAGAGTCAAATAAATAAGCATACGAAAAAAATCTGCTCAAAAAAATATGATACCATTAATTTTTTAATCTCCTGTTTCGATAAAGGCTTTCTATGAACTCTGTGCGAATATTTTCTGATTTGAACCATTTAGCTGAGGCAATGGCCTTGCGTTTTTCCGAAGAAGCAAGGCAAGCAGCTAGGGAGGACCGTTTGTATTCAGTCGTGTTGACAGGTGGAGTTACAGCTTCCAAGATTTATCGCTTGTTTGGTGCTCCAGGGTCTGGAGATAATATTCCATGGGAATCAGTTCATCTATTCTGGACAGATGAGAGATGTGTTCCACCAGAAAGCAATGAGAGTAATTTTGGAACAGCTCATCGTGCTTTTCTAAATGACCTTTCCATTCCTGATGAAAATATCCATCGCATTGATGGAGAAGATAATCCTGCAGTTGAAGCCAATCGGTATGCCTGTGAAATCCAAAGCCATCTTAAATTAAGGAACAATTCAAAATATTGTTTTGATTGGGTGCTTATGGGGTTAGGGATGGATGGGCATACCGCTTCCCTTTTTCCTGGGCAGGAGGCTTTACTCAATCCGCAAGGGTTTTGTGATGTAGCGGAACATCCAGAAACAAAGCAGAAACGCATTACATTGACAGCGCCTATGCTTCAACGAGCAAAGCATATCACCTACCATGTAGTAGGCTCAGGTGGGATCCCCGGGTACCGAGCTCGAATTCGCCCTATAGTGAGTCGTATTACAATTCACTGGCCGTCGTTTTACAACGTCGTGACTGGGAAAACCCTGGCGTTACCCAACTTAATCGCCTTGCAGCACATCCCCCTTTCGCCAGCTGGCGTAATAGCGAAGAGGCCCGCACCGATCGCCCTTCCCAACAGTTGCGCAGCTGAATGGCGAATGGCGCCTGATGCGGTATTTTCTCCTTACGCATCTGTGCGGTATTTCACACCGCATATGGTGCACTCTCAGTACAATCTGCTCTGATGCCGCATAGTTAAGCCAGCCCCGACACCCGCCAACACCCGCTGACGCGAACCCCTTGCGGCCGCATCGAATATAACTTCGTATAATGTATGCTATACGAAGTTATTAGCGATGAGCTCGGACTTCCATTGTTCATTCCACGGACAAAAACAGAGAAAGGAAACGACAGAGGCCAAAAAGCTCGCTTTCAGCACCTGTCGTTTCCTTTCTTTTCAGAGGGTATTTTAAATAAAAACATTAAGTTATGACGAAGAAGAACGGAAACGCCTTAAACCGGAAAATTTTCATAAATAGCGAAAACCCGCGAGGTCGCCGCCCCGTAACCTGTCGGATCACCGGAAAGGACCCGTAAAGTGATAATGATTATCATCTACATATCACAACGTGCGTGGAGGCCATCAAACCACGTCAAATAATCAATTATGACGCAGGTATCGTATTAATTGATCTGCATCAACTTAACGTAAAAGCAACTTCAGACAATACAAATCAGCGACACTGAATACGGGGCAACCTCATGTCCGAGCTCGCGAGCTCGTCGACAGCGACACACTTGCATCGGATGCAGCCCGGTTAACGTGCCGGCACGGCCTGGGTAACCAGGTATTTTGTCCACATAACCGTGCGCAAAATGTTGTGGATAAGCAGGACACAGCAGCAATCCACAGCAGGCATACAACCGCACACCGAGGTTACTCCGTTCTACAGGTTACGACGACATGTCAATACTTGCCCTTGACAGGCATTGATGGAATCGTAGTCTCACGCTGATAGTCTGATCGACAATACAAGTGGGACCGTGGTCCCAGACCGATAATCAGACCGACAACACGAGTGGGATCGTGGTCCCAGACTAATAATCAGACCGACGATACGAGTGGGACCGTGGTCCCAGACTAATAATCAGACCGACGATACGAGTGGGACC
>ENA-OUVP01000013-OUVP01000013.1-marine-metagenome-genome-assembly--contig:-NODE-13-length-32962-cov-8.450236_pt1 | contig 32962 bp, 32 predicted proteins | sample MGYA00237960_ERZ584533 | MGnify/ENA primary metagenome ERZ584533 (study PRJEB26544, sample SAMN05421971) | marine metagenome | isolation source: Line P, North Pacific Ocean | place: Canada:British...
ATTACGCCAAGCTATTTAGGTGAGACTATAGAATACTCAAGCTTGCATGCCTGCAGGTCGACTCTAGAGGATCCCACCTTGGCCGAGCAGCCCTTGAGGTAGTCGATGATCGCGCGGTCGTCGTCGCCGGCCTCAAGGGTGGCGCGCAGGAAATCGACAAGGCTCGAGTTGTGCTCACGCAAAAACGGGCGATCGCCTCCGCAGCCGTACATCAAGTCGGGCGGCAATTGGCCGGCGAGCTTGGCGCGGGCCTTGACGATGAGGCGCGGCAGCCAGGCGATGCCATCGACCTCGTCTGACTTGGCCGGGATTGTGTCGGGGTTGAGTTGCGTCGTGGCCGACTCGCTGCCAAGCGTGTTAACGAAATGATCGCGCCGCAACGCCGTGACGCCCTCGACCTGATCGTACTCGACGTCGTCCCACTTGATGCTGTCTTCCACAAAGTCGAACAATTCCCGCGAAGAGCAGCCAATTGTGGCGAGAAAATAGACCTCATCGGCCTCGAAAATGGTCAGCGTGGTGGTGCGACCGTCGCGGTAGCGCTCCTGCGCGGAGTCGTACAATTCACGGAATCGGGCTTTCCAGTCGTCGGACATGCGGTTTAATTACGCAGATTTATGGCAGACATCAAGCGATCAGTGGCGGAATACGCCTCGGTGACCCACTCGACGATTTGGGAGGGGTCGGGCGCGTACTCGAGCTCGAGGCTGATTGCGCCGTCGAAATCCAAATCCTTGATCGCCTGCAAATAGCCCTCGAACGGCACGGCACCCCGGCCCGGCGGCAGGTCGCCGTGCACCTTGCCGTCGCAATCGGAGATGTGCACGTGACCGGCGCGGCCCTTGAGCGCGGCGAGAGACTCGGGCGGACTGTCGCTCAGCACCATGTGGCTGATGTCTATGTTCGCCTTGACGGCCGGGTTGTTCACGTCGGTCAGGAAGCGATCCATCTCGCCGATGGTGTTGACGAGCGACATGTGGAACGGCTCAAGCTCGATGACGATCTCGAGGTCGCGCTCGCCGGCGTAGTCACCGAGGATCCTGCAGTTCTCGACGGCGAATTTCCACTGCTCCTCCGACGGGATGACCTCCTTCTGCCAAATGTATTCACCGATGACGAGCAGGTAGTTTTTAGCACCAAACGTCGCACCCATGTCGAGGTAGCGCTTGCAGCGCTCGACGTGGAAGCGTTGAACCGACGGGTTGAAATCCACCAGGCCAACGCTTACGCCGACTACGCTGATGATCGGCAGTTCGAGTTCGTCGCAGGTCTGCTTGATCTCGGTGATGCGGTCTGCGGCCTGCGGCTCCATCGGGTCCTCGAAAATATCAACACAGTCGAAGCCCAACTCCTTGGTTTTCCGGAGGCCATCCGCGAGGCCAACGCCGTGTTGCTCCCAAGCCGAATTAATCATTCCCAGTTTCATAATGCTGTAATGTTGACGCCCAACGATATGGAGCATTCTCGACCATGGAAAGGCGAAAACACCCCGGACGGAGCCTAAGCGCCGAATAATTCCTCAAGGCGGGTGCGCATCACAATGCCATCCACCGTCACGCCGGTCCAGTATTCGATGCCGGTGATACCTTGATTCACAAGCATACCTAAGCCGTCTAGCACCTTGCAGCCGCGTGCCTCGGCATCCTTGACGAAATTCGTTCGCGGTGGATTCGGAATCACGTCGGCCACCACCATGTCCGCTGACAGCGAATCCAAATTCAAAGCCAAGCGAGCATCGATATCAGGATACAAGCCGATCGACGTGGCATTGATTACGACATCAACTCCATTCGCAACCGAGTAATCACCATCCCATTTTTCAAATGTAACCTCGGCCGGAGTTTTATCGTTCAACAACGCGACCAATTCCATCCCTCGATCCTTCGAGCGATTCACGATCTTAATATGAGTCGCACCAGCCAACGCCACTTCGACGCCAATCGCTCGAGCCGCTCCGCCGGCACCAAACATGACGACGCGTTTACCTGCTGGATCGACGACTTCTTCCAGCGATTTCAAAAAGCCTTTGCCGTCCGTGTTTTCACCAATGAGTTTGTCCCCACGACGAACGACACAGTTCACGGCACCAATCACCTCTGCCGATTCTCCCAAGCCATCGATGTATTGGATCACCTCGACCTTGTTCGGCAGCGAACAGTTGAACCCGGCCCAATTCATGGCGCGGGCACCGGCAACCGCCGCTCCTAAATTCTCCGGGCCGACTTCCGTGTTGATATACCGCCAGTGTAAACCGTGATGTCGGTAGGCGGCCTCAACCATTTCCACTGTGGGATTTTCAGCAGCCGGCTTGGCAAAAGAGCCGGTCAAACTCGGTAAAAAATTCAGTTCCTCTGTCATGGTAAAAATCGGCGGGAATGGTTAATACCGCTTGGCCATGCGTCAAGCTGCGCTTGGTCAAGTAAGTTAAATTATTCGCGCGTGCCGTAAAATTGTTTTGGAAAATCCGCCGCCTCGGAGCGCTGCGGATGCCGTTTGGGAAACGTTGGCCCACGGTCCGGAGCCAAGCGCAAACTCTCTCCCCCGCTCTCTGCCAGCAACTCAAACAGACGCCTGTTCAGCATGGCTACGGTTTCCTTGTGCTCCGGCTCAAAAATGAGATTGGTTGTTTCATCCGGATCGTTAAGAAGGTCGTACAACTCATCCGTGTCCCAAAGCCCGTGGTAACGGATATATTTGAAACGCTCCCCACGCACGGCGTGGGTTGTTGGCGTGTGCGGATAGTTACGTTCCCAAAAATACTCGTAGAGCACATAGTCGCGCCACGGGATGTCGTTACCCTTGGCCAACTGCCAGAAACTGCGGCCATCCATTTGTTTCGGAGTAGAAAGCCCCGCAGTTTCAAGCAGCGTCGCCCCCACATCAATGTTAGCGACAACCTTTTTTATCACCGATCCAGCTTGGATAACATCGGGACAATGCATCAGAAAAGGTATGCGCATCGACGCTTCATATGCCGTTCGTTTATCGATCAAGCCTTGCTCACCAAACTGAAAACCGTTGTCCCCCATGTAGACCACCAATGTGGATTCCAGTAGACCTTTCTTTTCTAATAGATCAAAGAGACGGCCAAGATTTTCGTCGATCGCCAGAAGGGTTTCGCAGTAGCGGATATAATACGCGTTCAAATCGAAGTCCGACAGGTTATAGGCAAAGTCCACGCCATGACGGCTATTCCGTTGATCTTGCAACCAGCGCGGTTTATTAAGGAAGTTTTTACCGCCCTTCACAAATGTTTTCGGCAATGGCAGTTTTTTATTTTTGTACCGTCCCTTATGCCGGTCAGCTGGAACAAAATCCGCGTGAACAGCCTTATGCGACAGTGTCAAAAAAAAAGGTTTGTCCCCCTTACGGGAGCGCAGCCAATCCAGGGCGTAATCCGTCAACTCATCAGTGATGTAGCCTTTCTGGGGCACTCGCTTGCCGTTGACGTTTAATCCGTCGTAGCTATTCTGCGGCACCTTGCGGCTTGTGCCCCGGCCATCCGGCCAATACGTCCCCTGACCCTTGAAACTGACCCAGTGATTATATCCGGGTTGAGCGTGATCGATGTTCCCGCCCATGTGCCACTTCCCGACAAAAGCTGTATCATACCCGGCTTCCTGCATGTATTCAGGAAAGAAAATTAGCCCCTTCGGAAGCGGGTTGTAGTTATCCACCACATCACTAGTGTCCGGTTTAAAACCCCGGTAAATAGGGCTCATTATTGATGTTGGGGTTCATGGTCTGTAGGGGGTATTGCGAAAATGCCTGTAAAATGGGGGTTTTCTCGAAAAGTGTCACACTTAGAATCTGTAAAATTGTGTAGAGGCTGGCGGGCAACCGATGACGTTTTTTGAAAATAGCCACGAGCAGGTAAACGGTGATGGCGATCCACACTTGGACACGCACGGCGTTCTCCGAAGTGCCGTAGAAGGCCTTGATTCGCAGATGTTGTTTGATCCATTTGAAGAAGAGTTCGATGTTCCAACGGCAACGGTAAAGTTGGGCGATCTTCAACGCCGGTTCGGAGAAATTGTTTGTGAGAAACACATACCACTTTTTGGTTTCCGGATCGCGGAAACTGATTCGGCGCAGCACCTCGGGATAGTCTCGCCGAGAATAAAAGCCGCTCAGGATGATAGTTTGGTCGCAGCGCAATCCCGTGCTCTTGTCGACCGGACGCGAGTAGCGACGTCTGCATTTCATGTTTTTTTTGGCTCGGGTGACGAAGAAGGCTCGTTGCGTGTGCAATCGGTGGAGGCGACTGAAGTCGAGATAAGCCCGATCGAAGACGTAAAACGATCCTGCTTCGAAGCTGAGTTGATCGAGGATGTTGACGTCGTGAACTTTGCCAGTAGAGACAATGATTACGGTGGGAAAGTTGCCTCGCAGGTTGAGTAGCGTGTGCAGTTTGATAGCGGCCTTGTGACGGCGAAACTTGGCCCACGGGAAGAGCGAGAGGCAGAGATTGATGGTGGTGGAGTCCAGTGCATAAGCATCCTTTTCCAATTCGGCTCCAAAGGGTTCGTCGGAGTAAAGAGTCAGAGCTTGCTGAATCAGCACTTGAGCAAAGTCGGCGAAGATGCGCCAGTCGCGTTTTTCGTTGGCGTCGGCCTAGGTGCTGCGATCGACCGGATGGCGCAGACCGCTGTGGTAGAGTTTGGGGCCGACAGCATGGAGGCAAGTGGCGATGTCGCGCAAACTCTCGCGATAGGTGAGTTGGGCAAAAGCCATGGTCAGAAACTGTTCGTAAGTGGAGAAAGAGCGCATGCGACGGTTGCCGCCGTAGCGAGCGATACACTTGTCCAATTCGTACTTGGGCAGTTGGTCCATGAGTTGAGCAAACACGGTTCGTCCTTCGTTCATAACGGTCAGATCCCACTGGGGAGCGGGGGGGGACCGTGCAAAAGAGCCGCACAAAAATGAAATCGAAAAAAGTCATGACACCTGTTTCAGCCTTATTTTGTAGTAGCAAAACCGTTGTCGCTAAAATCTTAACCGGACACTAGTGCCACCACATTATGATTGTGAGCATATTGCCCCGTCAATGCTTGCACGGCTTGGGGAACAAAGCGACGTCGTGACAAACGCGTTCGGGAACCAGGCGCCTCCCATGGCCATCCGATCCAGATTGGGTGTCTCCAAAAACGGATGCCCTGCAAAACCCATCGCGTCAAAACGATGATCATCCGCCAGGACAAATATGATATTGCGAGGCGCCTCCCGATCCACCTTCGGCACGGAGCGATTCGCCGCGCCAAGACCCTGCGCCAAAAAACCAAGCGATCCGACAACAGTCGCCAAAACAGCCAAATGCCAGGCCAAGCGTATACCTGAAAACATGCGCCGAACCATGCCAAGACAAGCGGAATTTTTGAAGATAATTTGAAGTGGCAGGGTGATTTTCAAATGGGGGATTACTGCCTGTCAAATTTCAACTCTTCACCCGCCTTAGCTTCCTTCCTGAGCTTGTTGAGGAATGCTGGTTCAAGATCCTCAGCTATTGCGTACCAAATCTCTTCATTCCATTTATTTTTGTTTAGTAAGGACATCGACTTGCGGCGAAGATAGAATCTGCCATCTTTCTCACCCAAGTATTCGGATTGGTGCATGGTTTGACGGTTGCCACGTTCATATTCACTTTTGAATTTTGCACCGGAAACATGTTTGGGTGTCTCGGTGCATGAAGTTAGCATAACTACTAAACCCAGAATTGAGATTGTGATTGTTGTTTTGTGCGCTTACCCCCTATTTTAGGACCACAGGCTTAGGTGGAAACTGCGCCCCAAAAACGGTACGAAAGGGCGCATACAAATGGGAAGAAAACGAAGAGTATTCACAGACAAGTTCAAGGCCAAGGTGGCGATGGAGGCGGTCAAGGGGGTAAAGACTTTGGCCGAGTTGGCATCGGAATATCAGGTACATCCGAATCAGATATCCGATTGGAAGAAGCGGTTGCTTCAGAACGCGCCGGAGATATTTTCTGGGAGCAGGGATGGCAGGGCCAAGAGCGAGGAGGAGTTGACGGCTCCACTTTACGAGGAGATCGGCCGGCTGAAAATGGATGTGGTATGGCTCAAAAAAAAGCTATGAGCCTACCGGTTGCAACCCGCCGGACTTGGGTGGAGCCGAGCCTCGATTATTCGATGAGGCGACAGTGTGGGCTGGCAGGCGTTCCTCGATCGGGTTGCTACTACGAAGCGGCGAAAGAGACGGAGCAGAACCGGATGCTGATGCGTTTGATAGACGAGCAATACATAAAGCATCCCGAGTTTGGGGTGCCGCGGATGACACGCTGGCTGAGGGATGATGAGGGCCACGAGGTGAATCACAAGCGAATAGCGGGGTTGATGCAAAAGATGGGGTTGCAAGCGATCACGCCAGGACAGCACACGAGCAAGCCGACCCCGGGGCACAGAATATACCCGTATTTACTGCGTAAAGTGAAGATTGAGCGAGTGAACCAAGTATGGAGTACAGACATCACGTACATCCCGATGAGGCACGGATTCATGTACTTGGCAGCGGTGATCGATTGGCGCAGTCGGTATGTGCTGTCGTGGGAGTTGTCGAACACGATGGAGAACATGTTTTGCGTGGACGCGCTGGAGGGAGCGCTGCGGCTTGGCCAACCGGAGATCTTCAACACGGATCAAGGGGCGCAGTTCACATCGGAGGCGTTTACAGGCGTGCTGTTGGCCAAGGAGATAGCGATCAGCATGGATGGTCGCGGGAGAGCGCTGGACAACGTCTTCATTGAGCGGCTGTGGTGGACGGTGAAGTACGAGAACGTGTACCCAAAAGATTACGCCGACGGGCACGCATTGCACCGAGGGTTGGGGAGATATTTTGACTACTACAACAACGAGAGGAAACATTCGGAGCTGGACAACGCGACACCCGGAGAGGTATTTGGATGTGGAGCAGACATGAGATGAAAGCTAGAGAGGAGATGCCGTTACTGCGTTGCGCCCTCGGCCCTACGGGCCGCCCCTTTGGGGACGGGCTGCACACTCCGTAACGGCATCAGGAACAGATGGCCGCAAGGCTGTCATAACACGGAACTGGGACATGGCAGGTTCCACCTTAAAAAAGCCGATCCGTGGTCGGAAAATGGGGGTAGGCGCATTGAGCAGTTTTTTCATTTTCTTTCTAAGTCCTGCCTTAGCGTCATCTTAGGTGGACATCCAAGAAATATAGGCGACCCACTTTTCCTCTGCTTTTCCAAAGGAACACTCAACATATCTTCCTTTCGGTAGACTTTGCGTACGATCCTCTCGATCCTTTAATTCCTTCAAGTTCCACCAGGATTGATTACTTCCAATTTGAAGTGAAGGTTTGTTTTTCTTGCCACTTTGGAACAAATTATTTTTCAGAAAATACGATTTCTTTTCCTCCGGTATCAAAACCTTGATTGCCAGTGCATCATCAATCCCCGAGCCAAAAAACACGTAGCCCAAGCCGGTTGCCCCAACCGGAAACTGAATACCTGTGCGCTGAGTCACTTCGGCCATTTCCCTGGCTGTCACGTTGGGCGCGATCAGTTCAATATCATCTCCAAACTTGAGTTCGCAACCAGCCCCCAACAGGGCAGAGGCAACCACGATAAGTAGAAGTTGTTTCATTGTTCAGCTTTTCGTCACGGGACTTCGACAACGGTTATCGTGCCATTGTCATCAAAAATGATCTCATGCCGGTTGGATAAATTGGGCGTAAAGTAGCCGGACTCGGCATTGTGGGCCAGACCGTCCAACTTCCCGCTCACCTGGCCTCCATCCTCGGCTTTCGATTTAAACCGCAAGGTTTCAGTTGCCCCGCCTTTTAATTTATTCACCTCGAAAAGCTGCCCCCCAGCCTTGATTTCAATTTCTTGCCAATCCTTGGCGCCCTTGTTGGTCAGCTTGATATTATTCTTCGCACACCCCACCAAAAGAGCGGCTACGATTGTTGTGATTAGTATGTGTTTCATTTCCCTTCAGATTTCAATTCTGCACCCGTCTTGCCGCCGTTTTTGTACAGGAGATCGACCGTTTCTTTTCTGTTAGGTATGGGTTTATTGATCATAATATTGTCAATCCCACCACCAGTAGAGATAACCCTCCGGAGCAAGCTGCATCAGTACGTAGCACACTGGCAACGACACTAAATGCAATACAAAATAGACAACCTGAGCTTACCCCCTATTTTAGGACCACAGGCTTAGGTGGAAACTGCGCCCCAAAAACGGTACGAAAGGGCGCATACAAATGGGAAGAAAACGAAGAGTATTCACAGACAAGTTCAAGGCCAAGGTGGCGATGGAGGCGGTCAAGGGGGTAAAGACTTTGGCCGAGTTGGCATCGGAATATCAGGTACATCCGAATCAGATATCCGATTGGAAGAAGCGGTTGCTTCAGAACGCGCCGGAGATATTTTCTGGGAGCAGGGATGGCAGGGCCAAGAGCGAGGAGGAGTTGACGGCTCCACTTTACGAGGAGATCGGCCGGCTGAAAATGGATGTGGTATGGCTCAAAAAAAAGCTATGAGCCTACCGGTTGCAACCCGCCGGACTTGGGTGGAGCCGAGCCTCGATTATTCGATGAGGCGACAGTGTGGGCTGGCAGGCGTTCCTCGATCGGGTTGCTACTACGAAGCGGCGAAAGAGACGGAGCAGAACCGGATGCTGATGCGTTTGATAGACGAGCAATACATAAAGCATCCCGAGTTTGGGGTGCCGCGGATGACACGCTGGCTGAGGGATGATGAGGGCCACGAGGTGAATCACAAGCGAATAGCGGGGTTGATGCAAAAGATGGGGTTGCAAGCGATCACGCCAGGACAGCACACGAGCAAGCCGACCCCGGGGCACAGAATATACCCGTATTTACTGCGTAAAGTGAAGATTGAGCGAGTGAACCAAGTATGGAGTACAGACATCACGTACATCCCGATGAGGCACGGATTCATGTACTTGGCAGCGGTGATCGATTGGCGCAGTCGGTATGTGCTGTCGTGGGAGTTGTCGAACACGATGGAGAACATGTTTTGCGTGGACGCGCTGGAGGGAGCGCTGCGGCTTGGCCAACCGGAGATCTTCAACACGGATCAAGGGGCGCAGTTCACATCGGAGGCGTTTACAGGCGTGCTGTTGGCCAAGGAGATAGCGATCAGCATGGATGGTCGCGGGAGAGCGCTGGACAACGTCTTCATTGAGCGGCTGTGGTGGACGGTGAAGTACGAGAACGTGTACCCAAAAGATTACGCCGACGGGCACGCATTGCACCGAGGGTTGGGGAGATATTTTGACTACTACAACAACGAGAGGAAACATTCGGAGCTGGACAACGCGACACCCGGAGAGGTATTTGGATGTGGAGCAGACATGAGATGAAAGCTAGAGAGGAGATGCCGTTACTGCGTTGCGCCCTCGGCCCTACGGGCCGCCCCTTTGGGGACGGGCTGCACACTCCGTAACGGCATCAGGAACAGATGGCCGCAAGGCTGTCATAACACGGAACTGGGACATGGCAGGTTCCACCTTAAAAAAGCCGATCCGTGGTCGGAAAATGGGGGTAGGCGCAATCTTCAATAGAGATACTGATTTCAAGAGTCGTATCACCTTCGTCCGTTTGAGCTAATAAAAGCGCAGGCGCTTGGATTGCTAGAATTAGCCCTAATGAAAATAGAGTTTGGGGGTTAAATCTTTTATCTTTAGTAATCATTTTACTTTTTTATTCAGATTTTAATTCTTAAATTTTAATGCATTTATTGAACAATTAAGTCGATAATCCCATTAAGAAAAAAAACCTTTCAACTGTTTGGAAACTTATCAAGCCAATTTGTTTTTGGCTGTTCTTGAAGGCTAGTCATCCTCATTTTTTGTGAACCCAGCACGCGTTTCCTGGTGTGTTCTCAACTGTTAAATGTTGATGTATATCTGAGAACACTTGATTTATTGTTCCTCCATCACTTGATCAGACCAGTAAGTCAGAAAGAATTTCTTTTCCTTGAAATTGAACAGTTCTTCTTCGCTTCCGATGATGGGGCGAAGGGTTGTCGTCATCTGGAGAGTGACCAATAGAAAGATCAGGCCCCAGACGGCGAAGTGACCTGCATTGGCCATACCAAGGGCATGTCCGGAACGAAAGACGAGAGAAAGCCCGAAGCAGGCACATATCACCCAGAGTATAATGAGCAGAAACCCGAGAAAGGTGGTTGAGGTGCTTGATACACTGAAGAGCCAGACCACGGGAGCGAATCCAATCAGTAGTAGTCCGGTTAGCGCCATTAGTGCGCAGAGCATGCCGGATACTGTAGAAAACTTGGCATCCAGACCACCCATACAGGTAAATATGTAGAGACTCGGCAGACAAATGAGCCCACTAAACAGTAACCCAAAAACGATTTTCAGAGGTGCGGCCCAGATTTGGACATCCCAGGAAAAGGTGCCGACTACGATCCCGAAAACAGAAAATGACATGGTTGCAATCAAAAGTAAGAGGCATGTGATTTTGCCGACATTGTTTTTCATCTCCAGTTCATAAACAATCGAAAGGGGTTTCTTTAGGAGTTTGTTGATCAAGTTGGGGAGTGTACAACCTCCTTCAAGAGGTTCGTAGCCCTGTTTCAGATCTTGTTTAGGGGAGTTGGATAGAATAGGCGGTGGTGTGTATGTATCCGATTGTATTTCTTTAGTCATAGTATTATTTGGGGTTCAGTATTAAGTGTTGGTTCAAAAGTTAGTAACGTTGCGAATGGCGCGGAACACCGCTTCATAGAAGCTTCCGTCAAAGGGATCGACCCTAAGAAATTCCACTTCCAGTTCAGGGGAAACGAAATAAGGGCGTAAAATCCATGAAATTTGAGCACCGACAAAAAGATTGCCTGTCAGCCAGGCCAGAAAAGTATGTGTGCCGGCGCTAGGGGAGTCCGCAAAATCACGAACATAGTGGAGCAATCGTGAATGAGCCAGGATGCCTGCATAGGCAATCAGGGAGGTGTGTAGCAGGAGGTTGGCGCCATGCCATGTTGTATCGTCAAGAGTTCCCGGCTTGGGCATGTTGAGTGTGGCGAAGAAACTAATTGGGCTAAGTGCTCCCAGGATAATGCTCATAATGGCAAATCCCGTGAGAAGAAATTGGAAACTTTTTCGAAACCCGATTCCACTGCCGAGGGCCAGGCTGAGCATCGCATTGAGCATTCCATTAATAAATAATGTCAGAAATATTATAAATGGCAACTTAATGGCCACATAGGATGCCATCTCCCACCCATGCCGGAGGCCGATGGTGAATCCATAGGAGCAACATCCCAACGTGATAAGAGCGATGCAAAACGGGATGGAGCCACGATGACTCCCTTCAATCCAGTCGGTAAGCAACTGCTTTTTCCCTCGGCAAAGGGCGGCAGCGTTCTTAAGAGGGTTCGCGAAAGGATTCATGCTCATGAATAGGCCACATTGGACTTAGCTTACCTTACGAATGTTCAAACTCGAAATAGAATACACTCTGTTTTCTACTGCATTTATGAGTTGATCCGGAGTGGATGTGCCTGCCGTGATCCCAAGCGTGCCTGTATCGAAAAGCCATTCGGCTAGAATCTCATCCGGCCCCTGTACGTGATGAACTCTCTCGCAAAACCGCCGACAAGTTCGCGTTAACTCATGAGTATTATTGCTGTTTATCCCTCCAACAACTAAGACCACGTCCGATTTCCTTGCCAGTTTTTCAGCGGCGCTCTGCCGCTGCTTGGTGGGTTTACATACCGTATCGACAAAACGGACCTCAGAGTTCGGGAAGCCTGACTTTAAATACTTTACCATCGAACGAACGTGGGCAATGGGCTGTGTGGTCTGCGCCACCACGCCAAATCGCGGACGAGATTCTAGCGCGTCGATTCCTTCTTCGCTTAAGACAACATCCCATTCCGTCAAATCCTCAGTGAGTCCGCGCACCTCGACATGGCCAAGTCGGCCGATAATAATGGGGTGATACCCCATCGCCGTGAGTTCTCGAATCTGCTTATGGGCATAATGAACGAGAGGGCAGGTGGCATCACTAATCTGAAGGCCCGCCGCTTTTGCCCGGTTACGAGTCCGGTTTGAAGCCCCGTGAGCTGTAATCATCGCTGATTTCGTTTCTACTTGTTCCGGTTTATCTTTAAATCGCACACCTCGCTTTTTTAGGTCATTAAGCACCGAGGTGTTGTGTACCAGTTCGCCCATTACGGTGATGGGATGTTCTGCAACTTTGCTTTGGGCAAAGTTTATGGCATCGCGAACCCCAAAACACATTCCCAGATGCTCCGCTCGTAGAACGGTGATATATGCTTTGTGATGCAAAGTTAATGGGTTCATTAATTCGATCTTGTTCATTTTGATTGTTAATTTGATCGTTGTGCCTGCTTTACGATTCTTTCAAGCAGACTGATATAATCACTGAAGGCCCTTATGCCGCTTGCCGAGAGTTTGCAAGTGGTCAGGGGGCGATTCTCATTGAATCTCTTGGACACCACTACATATCCGGACTTTTGCAGTGTGCGAATATGCGTTGTCAGATTGCCATCAGTCATCTTCAGCGAGTTTCGCAATTGCGTGAACGACAACTCGGACGACCCCGCAAGCATCGACATGATTGCCATGCGACTTTTTTCATGGATCACTTTGTCCAGTTGCTGAAACGAATCCGGATTCACTCGGTGACTAGGGGTTCTGAAGTCAGCTTCAAATACAAACCGTACACCAAGTTATTGGCTCCGAAAGTCCAGCCCATCAGTAAATGGGCATGGTTCCCGTTGAGCCACGGCACCTGTCTCATCTCGTGAAAACATAGGCATAAAGAACCAATAATGACAAAACCCCAACCCATCAGCTTGAGGCCTCGTTTCATGAAAAACCCCGCCGCATGCATTGCCCCACCGTACAGGATCATCCACAACGCAATGAGCCGAATGCTGTCCCGATCATCCGGCGTGCTCATCATTTCCAGCAAACCCAGCCCCAAGCCGACTGTCAGCAGCGGCACCATGGCTTGCGCTACCCGGCGGGTTGGTGGTGACCAGAAATCTTCCCTGCCCCGAAGTGCCTGCCACCGGATCAACAGCAAAGCCGCCAAGGCCGAAACCAAGGCCACCCCCAGCCAGTATCCGGCAAAATGGTCCGGCTTGATCAAGTCGACGGCATGGGCGAGTCCGGCCGCACCCAGACCCAATGTTCCGACGACGATGGCCACGGGAGCCAGCGCGCGACGGTACACGCTGGCCTGCTCCATCAGGTTACGAATCGTGTTGAGGTTTTCCTCGGCCCAATTAGCGTTCACGCGCTTACTTTGTGTCGCAAAGTAAAATATGCAAGCAAGTTTTCGACTTTTTTTGATTGAGGATAGAAAGGGTGAGGGAATCGGCTTGAAAAGCTCACTCGACGCGGTGACTGTTCTGTTACCATGAAAGCCTTTTTGCCCATACTATTCTCTACCGTGCTGTTGGCGGGGTGCGGGTCGTCGCAGGGTGAGTCACTTGTTCAAGCTGCCGAACAGGGGGACATTGAAGCTGTCAAACAGCACTTGGCCGGGGGTGCGGATGTGAATGCCACGAATAAGGTGGGGGAGACGGCTCTGCATAAGTCATCGGCCAAGGGCCACAGGGAAGTTGTCAAGTTGCTGATCGCCAATGGCGCGAAAGTGAATGTGCAAAACAGGAACGGGTGGACGCCATTGCATCACGTGACGTGGCGCGGGTACGGGGACCTCGCCAAACTTTTCGTCGCCAAGGGCGCGGACGTGAATGCGAAGACAAAGTATGGCGGCACACCTTTGCTGAATGCCGCTTTGAAGGGGTACAGGGAAATTGCCGAGCTGCTCATCGCCAACGGCGCGGAAGTGAATGCCCTCGTGAACGGGGCGACCCCGCTGGATTTGGCGATCGAGCACGGCCACGATGGAATTGCCGGTTTTCTCATCAAACACGGCGGCAGAACGGCGGCGGAGTTGGAGTGATCAGGCGCGGATGGTCTTGGCCGTGGCTTCGGCTTTGAACTTGGCCAAGCGCTTGGTGATCTCGGCTTCGTTGGCCCAGAGGGTTTGCCCTTGATCCGGCAGTTGGTGGATGGGGTCGTAGTAGAAAAACATCTTGCCCGGCTTGGTCGTGGGCGACGTCCACGCCGAGACGCCGATCTCCTCGTCGTAAAGTGTGTAGCTGGAAATCTCCCGTTTGCCGCCGCCGCCCGGCGCGTCGCAAACCACGCGCGGTGTGTTGAATCCGGCGGTGGAGCCCTGGATTCTCTGTGACAAATTTTCCGCGACTCGCACCGTTGTGCGAAGGTGTTCGCAGCTCGGTACCATGTCGTGCAGGTAAAGGTAGTACGGCTGAATCAGCAGGCTCGAAAGTTTCTTGGTCGTGCGACGCATATGGTCGAACGAGTCGTTCACGCCGTGAATCAGCACGGATTGGTTGCGAACCCGCACGCCGGTCGCCGAGAGGGACTTCATCGCGCTGGCCGTCCACGCGGTGATCTCGCGTTCGGTGTTAAAGTGCGTGTGCAGGGCGACCTCTTTCATCCGCGCTTGGCCAAGCTCGCAAACTTCCGTCAAGGCATCCATCCACTCGGTGTCGCTGGTGAATTTCATCGGCATGATCGCCACGCCTTTTGTTGCAAAACGAATCCGGCGCACGGTCGGGATGTTTAACAGCGTGATGCCGATCTGCCGGATTTGGCCCGGCCGCAGCAATAGCGAATCGCCGCCGGAGATGACGATGTCTTCGAGCTGCGGGCTGTTGCGGATGTACTCGAATGTGGCGTCCCACTCGCTCGACTTCGCGCCGTAAGTGGATTTGCTTTTTACCGCCGTGCTGCCGCCGACCACCCGGCTGCGCGTGCAGAACGAGCAGTACACCGGGCAAAGTGTGATCGGCAGGAACAGCGCTTTGTCGGGGTAACGATGCGTCAGGAACGGCGTCGCTTTGTGACCTTCCTCGGCGACCGGATCGTCCATCGCATGCGGATGATCCGGGATGAACTCCGAACCGAGCGGCAGGAATTGCCGGCGGACCGGGTCGGCTGCGGCGTCCTCCCAGTTGATGAGGGAGAACACATACGGCGTGAGCCGTATATTCATCGGCGTCTTGAGAAGACCGGCCTCGATGTCGCCGATGAGCGACGGCGTGGCCAAGTCCTGCAGCACCTCCTGAATCGCCGGGACGGAGGTGACGGAGTTTTGCTGCTGCCAACGGAAGTCGCCGAAGGTGTCCGCATCCACATCGCGCCAAGCGGGAATCGTCCGCCAAAATTCCGACTCGTCAAATGAGTAGTTCGTTGCCGGTTGTTCGGTTTGCGTCGGTTGCGCGCTCATCGCTTGGTTTTTGAAAGCAACCGAATATCAGTGATTTGCATCTGTTTGTCGAGGGCTTTGCACATGTCGTAAATCGTCAGCGCGGCGACGGAGACGGCGGTGAGCGCCTCCATCTCAATGCCGGTTCGGGCGGCGATACGGGCCGTGGCGGTGATCACGATCCGGTCGCGGCTTGGTGGCGTCTCGAAGTTGACCTCCGCGTGGGTGATCGGCAGCGGATGGCAGAGCGGGATCAGCTCCGCCGTTTTTTTCGCGGCCATGATGCCAGCCAAGCGGGCGGTCGCCAGCACGTTGCCCTTGGCCGCCTGGCCGCTTTCGATCGCATCGAGCGTCGTCTTGGCCAAGCGGATTTCGCCACTGGCCACCGCCTCGCGGGTTTGCACCGGCTTGGCCGAGACATCGACCATTCGGGCGTCGCCGTCGGCGTTGATATGGGTCAGTTCACTCACGAGTTAGGCTTGGCTTGGGCAGCGTTTCCCTCCAGCCGCGAATTATGCCAACCATCCGCTCGCGGAGCAACTCATCCGGCCGAACATGTTTGGGGATGAAATCGGGCGAAGTGCCGAGCAGGTCGGTGGTCACTAAAATCTGCCCGTCGCAATCGCCGCCCGAGCCGATGCCGACGGTCGGGATGTTGATTGCAGCGGTGATCTCGGCGGCGACGCTTGGCGTGACCAATTCGAGCACGATGCCGAACGCGCCCGCTTGGCCAAGCGCCCAGGCGTCGGCGAGCAATGCCTCGTGCTGCGCCTCGTCGCGGCCCTTGATGCGGTAGCCGCCCTCCTCGAGCACGTGTTGCGGCAGCATGCCCAAGTGCCCGAGGAACGGAATGCCGGCGGCGCGGATCGCCTCGATCTGCGGCAGGATCGCTTGGCCGCCCTCGGCCTTGACCGCCTCGGCACCGGCGGCAACCAGCCGCTTGGCCGACTCGACGGCTTGCTGCGGCGTCTCGTAAGTCTCAAACGGGAGGTCGGCGGCGATGAGGCCGCGCGGCTTGGCCCGGGCCACGGCGCGGACGTGGTGCGCCATCTCGTCGAGCGTGACGTGTGTGGTGTCTGGGTAGCCGAGGACGACCATGCCCAGCGAGTCGCCGACGAGCAGCAATGGCACCCCGGCGGCATCGAGCAGCTTAGCCATGGGGAAGTCGTACGCAGTCAGCGCGGCGATCGGCTCGCGACCTTTTCGCTGTAGGATGGTTTGCGGCGTCTCCCGTGTCTCGCTCAAGCGGCAAGGTTCGCCCCGGCCCAGCCCGCGCTCAAGCGCAAACTCCGCCGGAGTCATCCGCCGCGCTTGGGGTCGAGCCAGGGCGTGCCAGACCAGTACCACTTGAAAGACGGCAGCCCCTCGGCGTGGCCGTCTGTGAAGCTGACGTTGCTGCGGCCGCTGTGGCGCAGGTGCGGTCCGCCCCAATTGGGATCACCGGGATTGGTGCCACAGCTGCATGGTACGCTACTGCCGGGGTCTTGGATAATCCAGCAGCCGGGTTTCTCGCGCGATTGAGGCGTGACGCATTTCCTCGGGTTGGTGGTGTTGACCGGCAGGCTGCCGCCGTCGGTCTTGTAAACGAGCGTGGATGGGCTGCGCACTGCGCTTTCCTTGAGCGGAGCGTATTCCCAGACGCCGGGCCAGTTGCAGCCGCCGAGCCGGAAGTTGGCGGAGTAGTTGTTCGTGGTTCGGTCAAAGTCGTAAATCGTCTCCTTGGTCTTGAACGGCTTGCTGGGGCAGCGAAGTGTCTTTTTGGTTTCCTGATACGGTAGCAGATAGTTGAACCACGACGTCCGGTTTTGCTGGCCGCCCACGAGCGTGAAGGTCCAGGCGAACCGGTCGTCATTATCGCCGCTGTACATCTTGGCGGCGAGCGTCAATTGCTTGATGTTGTTGAGGCAGTATATTTCCTGCCCCTTGGCCTTGGCCTTGGCCAGCGCTGGTAACAGCAGGGCGGCCAGAATGGCGATGATAGCAATGACCACCAGCAACTCGATCAGGGTGAAGGCGCGGCGACGTTTCATGGCTTGGGAACAGGCTGACTTCCGCGGCCGCGAAGTCAAGCGTTACGACTTGGCGCCCCAGTTGAGAAGGCGGCCACGGCGGCTGGGCTTGGCCGGGGCGCTCTCACTGCGTTGAAGCACTTTTTTAATGTCCGCCTTCTTGGAAATCCGAAGAAGCGTCCGGCCGCTGGCCGCTTGGTTGAACTTCGTCGAGACAGGTTTCTTTCGCGCCGCGCCGCGCTTGGCCGTCCATTTGCCCGGCTTGGCCTTTTTGCCGGGAGTTTTGCGGCCAGAAAAACGGTTGGGATCGGCTGCCACGCGCTTGGCCTCGAGGGCGTCCTGCTTGAGCTTCCGCAAAAACTCCAGCACGGTGGTGGTCTCGCTGCTCGCGGCGACGTCCGGGCGAAGGACGCCGTTGGCCAAGTTTTCGCGTATCTCGAGAGGCGTGATCTGTAGATCAGGATTGAGCTTGCGAAGCTCGCGCCGCACGGCGGCCACGACCGGGTCGCTCAACATTATCGCACCAAGGTAATGGCGATTGGTCACCTCCAGCCGAAGCCGGAAGTGATCCAGCCCCGCGCTCCGGTAGCCCTCCCGCGTCAACAGAAAAAGTGTCTCGAGGTGGGCGTCGCGGCCGGGCTGCATGTGCGATAAGTCGAACGCCAGCACGATCGGCGTTTCCGGCCTGGTTTTGCCGGTGCCCTCGACATGGTGCACCTGCCAGCCGATGCCGTTGGTCAGGACAATCCACTCGACACCGTGCAGCAACGCGTGTTGTGCCGTGGCGATAAGGTAGCGGTCGTCCGGCGCGGTGGTAATTGGGCTGACGCGCACCAGCATTGCGACCGAGTCGCCGGAGCGAATCGCGAAATCATAAACCGCCTCGCGGTTGTCCAGTTCCGACGTCACCTCCGAGTAACGGTCGAACCCGAACAGATCCGACAACAGGTCGAGGGCGAGCGTGGCTGTGTCCGCACGACTGGCCTCGTGCTCCCTCGCCGTCTTGAGCAGCGGCTTGAAACGGCGCAAACCAGCGCGGAGGCGTTCCTGAACTTTTTTCGTAATCTTGGCCATTTGACCGGACGGACGGTGATTGAAAGCAAGCTGCCTGCCAAAAGCAAGCCGACAATGCACTTGAAATAGCCCCGTTAAATGCCCCTAATGCGCCGCGCATGAACAAGCGATCGCTCCAGTTTCTCGAGACTCTCGTCAACACCCCAAGCCCATCCGGCCATGAATCACGCGGCCTGCGCGTCTGGTTGGACTACGTCAGCCAGTACGCTGACGAGACCTATTCCGACGCATACGGCAACTGTGTCGCCGTGCTCAACAAGGGTGGCGGCCCGAGGTTGATGCTCGCCGGCCACGCCGACGAGATCGGCATGACGGTCAATTTTATCGATGACGACGGCTACGTGTACGTGCGGCGGCTTGGCGGCACCAACCCGGCGATCACCCGGGCTCAGCGGGTCATCATTCACTCCCGCAAAGGCCCGGTGAAGGGGGTCGTCGGTAGCGTCGCGCCGCACCTCATGCGCACCGATACCGGCGCGCCCAAGGTGCCGAAGATTCACGAGTTGTTCATCGACATCGGCGCGGACTCGCGCAATGCCGCCGAGAAACTCGTCCGCGTCGGCGACCCGATCACGCTCAACGACCAGTTCGAGGTTCTGCGCGATGATCTCGTCGTGGCGCGGGCGTTTGATAACCGCGTCGGCACGTGGGCTGTGGCGGAGACGCTGCGCCTGCTCAAGACCGGCAGAGTCAAGCTCAACGCCGAGGTGTGCGTCGTCGCCAACACGATGGAGGAAGTCGGCTTGTTCGGCGCGCGGCAAATTGCCTACTCGCTGCACCCCGACGTCGCGCTGGTGATGGACGTCACCCACGCGACCGACTACCCGACCGTGGACAAGCGGCAGCACGGCGATATCAAGGTGGGCCAGGGGCCGACCGTCACCCACGGCAACTGCAACCACCCCGAAGTCATCAAGCGCGTCGAGCAAGTGGCCAAGCGACTGAAGATCAACCTGCAGCACGAGGCGATCTCCTCCACCAGCGGCACCGACACCGACGCCGTTTTCTGGACACGCGGTGGCATCCCGAGCGGCCTCATCAGCCTGCCCAACCGTTACATGCACTCACCGGTCGAGGTGGTCAGCCTGAAGGATCTCGAGCAGATCCCGCAGCTCATGGCCGGCTTCGCCAAGTCGTTGAAAAAAGGCGAACAGTTCAAGGTGAAGATTTAGCCAAGCGCTTGGCCAAGCGGCCCAATTCTTATGAAACAAACCGTTTCCATTGTTTGCTTATTTGGCGGGATCGTTGGCCAAGCGGCTGAACCGGTCAGTGCTGTCGAGCGGGCACTCGCGCAGGAAATCATCGGCCCGGCTCTTTCGCTGGAGGAGGTGCGCGTGTTCAACGAGACGCGTGTGCCGGACATGCCGCGCGTGAGCACCGCCGCCGAATGGCAGGCCAAGGACAGCGAGTATCGCCGAAACATTCTCGACAAAGTGGTCTTTCGCGGCGAGGCGGCCAAGTGGCGGGACACCCCGCTTCGAGTGGAATGGAGCGACACGATCGAAGGATTGCCGGGGTACCGCATCCGCAAACTGCGATTTGAAGCCGTACCCGGCTGGTGGATTCCCGCGTTGCTTTACGAGCCGATCAAACTTTCCGGCAAACGCCCCGTCGTGCTCAACGTCAACGGCCACGACGGCAAGGGCAAGGCGGCGGACTACAAACAGTTGCGCTGCATCAACCAGGCCAAGCGTGGCATGATCGCGTTGAACGTCGAGTGGATCGGCATGGGGCAGTTCGCCAGTCGCATGAGCCATTATCAAATGAACCAAATGGATCTGTGCGGCACGGCCGGCATCGCGCCGTTTTTTCTGAACATGAGCAAAGGCCTCGACATCCTGCTCGCGCATCCAAACGCCGACCCGACCCGAGTCGCCGTTGCCGGCCTGTCCGGCGGAGGGTGGCAGGCGATTTTTATCAGCTCGCTCGATGAACGCGTGACGCTGGCCAACCCGGTCGCCGGTTATTCCAGTTTCAAAACCCGCGCCCGGCACGGCATGGATCTTGGCGACTCCGAGCAAACCCCCAACGACCTCGCGCTATATGCGGACTACACGCACCTCACCGCGATGTTGGCCAATCGCGCCGCGCTGCTTACAAACAATGCAGAGGACAAATGCTGCTTCACCGCCGGCCACGCGCAGCCGCCGTTGCTCGATGCTGCGCAGCCGATTTTTGATCTGCTTGGCCGCGGTGAGTTTCTGCGCTCGCATATCAATCACGACCCCGGCACTCACAACTTCGAGCTTGATAACCGTCAGCAACTCTACCGCTTTATCGGCGATGTTTTTTACGACGACCGCGACTTCTCGTGGCAGGAAATCCCCAGCGCCGATGAAGTGAAAACCTACGACGAATTGCTGGTGGATTTGCCCGAGGGCAACGGCGATTTCAACTCGATTGCGCTTGGGCTGATGGAGACTCTGCCCAAGCCGTTCGGGGGCGACAAACGGCAGCGGCTGCTCAAAATTATCAACGCCAAGAATTACACCGCATTGGCCAAGCATGTCGGCGGCGAAGGGGAGGTCGCGCACTATCAATTCCGCATCGGTGGCGACTGGACGGTGCCCGGCACGGTATTCACGCCGGACGAGCCCAAGGCCACCACGCTGCTCATCGCCGACGCCGGCCGCAAGGCGTTGGCCAAGCGGGTCGAGGCGGCCTTGGCCAACGGCCGGCGCGTCGTGGCGTTCGATTCGTTTTTCTTCGGCGAGTCGAAAATCGTGAGCCGCGATTTTCTGCATGTCATCCTCATGCACGCCGTGGGCGAGCGGGCGCTGGGCGTGCAAGCCGGGCAAATCTCGGCCGTGGCCAACTGGGCGGCACGGCAATTCGGACAGCCGGTGGAACTCGAGTCCGTCGGCCGCCGACTCAGCGTGGCGGCGCGGCTCGCGGCGGTGCAGAGTGAAGCGATCAGTGCGTTGAAAATGCACGACTCGATGCGGAGCCTCAAAGAGATCGTCCGCGAAAACAAAGGGGCGAACGAGTTGCCCGAGATGATGTGCTTCGGCCTGCTGGAGTCGTTCGACCTGCCGCAAATCGAAGCCCTGATCGCCCCCCGCCCGGTGTTGGTCGAGTAGCTCAGCGCTTGGTGTGCGAGCAGGTGCCGCGCTGGCTGGTGGCGACGAAGTCGATCAACTGTTCCGACAGCACGCCGGTGAACTCGGCGCGGGCTTTTTCCAGCGCGTCTTTCAGCAGGTCATCGGATAGGAAAATCGCCTGATAAGCTTTCTTGAGTTGCGACCGTTCCTCGGCGGAGAAACCGGCACGTTTCAGGCCGACGCTGTTCAGGCCGCACATGCCGTTGATGCCGCGCACGATCGTGAACGGCGGCAGGTCGAGGCTCACCCCGGCGCAGCCCTGCATCATGGCCATTGCGCCGACGCGGCAGAACTGATGCACCACGGCGTTGCCGGCGAGGAACGCCCCGTCGCCGATCATCGCGTGGCCGGCGATCAACACGCCATTGGCCAGGATCGCCTTGTTGCCGATGATGGAGTTGTGGCCAACGTGGCTGTTTGCCATGAAAAAGTTTTCCGATCCGATCCGCGTGTCCTCGCTGGGCGTGTTGGAGCGATGGATGGTGACGTGTTCGCGGAAGATGTTTCGGTCGCCGATGATGAGCCGGGTCGGCTCGCCGCTGTACTTCAAGTCTTGCGGCGCGTCGCCGATGACGCAGCCGGCGTGGAACCGGTTTTCCGCGCCGATCGCGGTGTGGCCGGTGAGGTGCACATGCGGGCCAAGCTCGCAGCCGGCACCGAGCGTGACGTGTTCGTCGATGACCGAGTACGGGCCGACCCGGACACTTTCGTGCAACTGCGCGCCGGGGTGGATGATGGCAGTGGGGTGGATCATGCGTAAAAGTAACCAAGCTCGCGCAGAGAGGCGAAATCCTTACCGCGCTCGGCCGTGCGGCGGCCGAGGATGATGTGGTCCAGCACGTCGATTTTCAACAACTTGCCGGCGCGGATGATGTCGCGTGTGAACTTGATGTCGGCCTCCGACGGGGTGGGGTCGCCGCTGGGATGGTTGTGCGCGAGGAACAGCGCCGAGGCGTTGGCGGTGATGGCCGGTCGAAACACATCGCGCGGATGCGTCACCAGCGAGTCGAGCGTGCCTTGGGCGAGCGTCTCGACGCGAATGAGCCGCCGCTTGGTGTTCACGAGTACAACATGAAAATGCTCGACCTCGAGCAGCCGGTTGTCTTCGCGCAGGAGGCTGGCCAACTTCTCCGGCGTGTCGAGCACCGGCGACTCGTGGCGCAGCTCGTCGGCCATACGCTTGGCCAGGCTAAACGCGCTTTTCAACGTGACCGCCTTGTCGCGGCCGACGCCTTTCACGCACAGTTCCTCGATGGGCGCCTTGGCCAGGGCGTCGAGCGAGCCAAACTTGTTGAGCAGCGACTGGGCGACATCGATTGCCGACAAGCCCTTCGTGCCGGTACGAAGCAAAATAGCGATTAATTCACTGTCCTTAAGAGCCTCCGCGCCCTTGGCGAGGAGACGTTCGCGCGGCTTTTCGCTGTCGGGCAGATCCTTGATTCGCGTCGCCTCGGGCATGCGGTTTATTGCTGGGTGGCCTTGCGTTTGCGTCGACGTTCGCGCTTGGGCTTGTTGCTCGCCGGTTTCTCCACCTTAGCCTGTAATTGTTTGTCCCACGAGTTGGCCTTGCGAGGGCGATAGAACGGGCGGCCATCAATCTTCGGTTGGCTGCCAATGATGGCTCGGAATTTTTTCAGCGCGGCCAGGTGCTTTGGCTTGTCGCTGTTGAGCAAATTATTTTGCTCGAGCGGATCGGTTTTGAGGTCGTACAGCGCGGTGATTTTTGGCTCGTGCTCCAGCCAGACCTTGTAGCGTTTGTCGCGCAGGACGCGGTCGGCGAAGTCATGGGTGCCGCGCACACCTTTCTCGTCCAGTCGCCCGGCACCGTGGCCAAGCGCCATGATCCAGTCGCGCGGCGAGTCGTCCGCCTGACCAAGCAGTAGCGGCGCAAACGAGCGCCCGTCGAGCGTCATGCCTTCCGGCAGCTTCGCTTGGCCAAGCTCCGCGAAGGTCGGTAGCAGGTCGGAGAAGTCGGTCAGCGCGTCGGTCTCGCGACCGCCGGGGACAAGGCCGGGGCAGTTGACGATGAACGGCATGCAGACGCCGCCCTCGTACTTCGAGGCCTTGCCGCCGCTTGGGCGCTTGCCGTTGACCGTGCCGCGCATTCCGCCGCTGGTTCCGTTGTCGGTGGTGAAAATCACGAGGGTACGGTCGCGAATTTTCAAGTCGTCGAGGGTGCTGACCAGGCGCCCGACGAGGGTGTCGGTGTAGCGTACCATCGCCTTGAGCTTATCTTTGTTCGTGGTGACTTTTGGTTCGTCGGGAGTCGGCACAAGCGGGCCGTGCGTGAGTGCCATCGGGAAGTAGAGCATCATCGGCTCGTCGCGATGCTGCTTCATGTGGTCGATGAGAAAGTCGCAGTAAATGTCCGGGCCGAATTTGCCCATGTAGGTTTTGCTCCCGGCGCGCGTGTGGATGTAGGCGTCCCAGTAGCGCTCGTTGCTCGCCGGATTGCCGGTCTCGTAGCCAGTCCAGACGGCCCAGTCGTCGAAGCCGTGTTTGCGAAGTGCCTCCGGCTCGAGCCGGAAATCGTTGATCTGCCACTTGCCGGCGATCGCGGTGGAGTAGCCGGTCGATTTCATGACGTTGGCGAAGGTGGTGTAGTTTGCCCAGTCAAAGTAGCCAACACCCCAGCGGGGGACGTCCCAGTGATTCACCCAGCCGGTGCGCCAGGGGTACTGTCCGGTGAGCAGGGTGGCGCGGGTGGGGGTGCACTGCGGCATCGACCAGGCGTTGTGAAACTTGATGCCGCCCTTGGCCAGGCGATCGATGTTCGGTGTGTTGATTTCGTCCGCGCCGTAGCAAGATATCCAGTCCTTGCCAAGATCATCGACCATGATGAACAAAATATTCGGCTTGGCTGCGGAGATGGATTGCAGGCCAAGTGCGCAGAGAATCGTCAGAGAAAAAAACAGGCGTTTCACGCGGGCAGGATAGTCGCCCCGCTGCCCCAAGCCAAGCGCTTGGCTTACAGTTTGTCCTCTGGGCCGTAGAAGAAGGTACGGATGTCTTCGAGGATGAGGTACATAGCGGGGACGAGGATGAGTGTGATGACGGTGGCGAAGATGACTCCGAAGCCAAGCGAGACGGCCATCGGTACGAGGAATTTGGCCTGTAGACTTTTCTCGAGCAACAGCGGCGTGAGACCGGCGAAGGTGGTGAGCGAGGTCAGCAGGATCGGCCGGAAGCGGGAGAACCCGGCTTGGCGTGCCGACTCCATTTCGCTCAGGCCGATGCTGCGTTTGCGGTTGACGTAATCGACCATCACGAGGCTGTCGTTGACGACAACGCCGGTGAGCGCCACGACACCGAAGCCGGATAGGATCGTGACGTCCATGCCCATCACGACATGCCCCCAGACGGCGCCGATGAGGCCGAACGGGATTGCCGCCATGACAATGAGGGGCTGGATGTATGAGTTGAACGGAATCGCAAGCAGGGCGTAAATGATGATCAAAGCGATAACGTACAAGTACCCCAGGCTGTCGAGGGTCTCGGCCTGCTCGCTTTTTTCGCCCTCGAATGACCAGTAGATGCCAGGGAATTCCCGCTGCATCGCGGGCAGCACTTCGGTCTCGAGCGATTGGTTGATGAGTTGCGTGTTGCCGGTGGCGGGATCGACGTCGGCGGTGACGTTGACCGAGCGCCGCCGGTCGATGCGCCGGATCGATTCGTAGCCACGCCCGTATGTCACGTCGGCCACTTCGGCGAACGGCACCTCGATGCCGCCGGGCATTCGGATGCGCATGTTCTCGAGGTTGGCCAAGCTGCGGCGTTTGTCGCGGGGATAACGGAGCATCACTTTGACATCGTCGCGTCCGCGCTGGATGCGCTGCACTTCGTCGCCATAAAACGCCTGGCGCACCTGCCGCGCAAGGTCGGCTTGCGACAGGCCAAGCGCCTCGGCTTCCGGCGTGATTTTTAGCAGAAGTTCCTCCTTGCCCTCGCGGAACGAGTCGGCGATGTCGATGACGCCGTCGAACTCGCCGAGCCGCTGCTTGAGCCACTCGGCGGCGGTCTGCAGTTGGCTAAAGTCTGCACCGGTGATCACAACATTGATCGCGTCGCCGGCCTGAAAAATATCCGCAGTGAATTGCAACTCCTCGACCTCCGGCATCTCGCCGACGATCTCCCGCCAGCGCCTTGCGACCTCGTGGCTGTCGAACATCCGCTCCTCGGACGGGGAGGCCTCGATGTGCACCTCGCCGGTGTTCGCACTCTTGATGGAGGCTAAAGCGCGGCCGCCGGATCGGCCTTGATCGGTCTTGAACGGCTGGCTGCCCACGGAGCTGAGCGTGTGACGCATGATGCTGGGATAGCCCTCCGGCGTCTCCGCGTCGAGTTGGTCGCGAACTTTTTCGGCGGCGATCTCGAGCTTCTTCACGACGCGCTTGGTTTCCTCCGTGGTGCTGCCCAGCGGCAGGGTCACAGTTGCGGCGATATTATCGCCCTCCACCGGCGGGAAAAACGTGAAGCGAATATGCCCACCCGCCACGACGCCCATTGTGATGGCAAACACCGCCACGGCAATGGCCATGGTCAGGTAACGCCAATCGAGGCACCAACGCAGTGTCGGCTTGTAGATTCGCAGGATGAACTGGTCCATCCGCGTGACGAACCGGTGCTGAAACCGGCGCCATCCGCCGACGAAACCCGTGCCGTCCTCAATGTTGTCCACCTTGCGCAGATTGCTCAAATGCCTTGGCAGGATGAACAGCGATTCGATGAGCGAGAAAAACAGCGTCGGGATCACGATCAGCGGGATGAACTTCATGATTTTCCCGGTGTTGCCGGCGGTGAATATCAGCGGCGCGAAGGCGGCGATCGATGTCGCCACGGCGAAGGTCACCGGCCGGGCCATCTCGACCGCACCCGCGATCGCGCCCTTGAGGCCGGGCGTGCCGCGCTCGTGATGCGCGTGGATGTTCTCGCCGATGAGGATGGCATCATCCACCACGATCCCCAGCACTACTATGAACGCAAACAGCGAGATCATGCTGATTGACACATCCAGCGTTGGCATCATCCAAAACGTGCCGAGAAACGAAATCGGGATGCCAAGGCTCACCCAAAACGCCAGCCGGAAACGCAGGAACAACGCCAGCACAATGAACACAAGACAGAACCCGGTAAGGCCGTTGCGGATCATCAAGTCGCGCCTTCCCTTCAGGTAAGTCGAGTCGTCCTGCCACGTGGTCAGCCCGATCCCCGTTGGGTAAAGATGTCTCGAGTTGGCGATGTGTTGATGAACCGTCTCCGAAATCGCGATGGCATTTTCGTCGCCGACTCGGAACACTTTCACCAAGGCACACGGCTTGCCATCGAAGTACGACTCCTGATCCGTCTCCTCAAAACCGTCGAGGATCGTCGCTACTTGGCCAAGCTGCAGCCTCGTGCCGTCCGGGCGCGTGCGCAGAACGATCTGTTCAAAATCCACGGCCCGCTTGGCCAAGCCCTTGGCCCGCAGCAGGATTTCGCCGCCGTGCTGTACCTCGATCGACCCGCCCGGCAGGTCAACGGAGCTGCTGCGAATCGCCAGCGACACCTCGTCGAACGTCAGGGCGTATCGCCTCAGCGCCTGCTCGGAAATCTCGATCGATATTTCGAGGTCACGCACGTTGGTCAACTCCACCTGCGTAATGCCGGGCAACGCCATCAACTCGTCGCGGACCTGCGAGGCGTAGTGCCGCAGCGCCGCCTCCGAAACATCGCCGGACACAGCTACGTTGATGACCTGCTTGCGCATGATGATCTCCCGGATCACCGGCTTTTCCGACTCTTCCGGGAAGGTGTCGATCGCATCGACCTGCGCCTTGATTTCGTCGAGCGCGTGAGAGACGTCCGCGCCCGGCGTCAACTCCACCACGATCGTGCCGGCGTTTTCAATCGAGGTCGAGGTGACCTTTTCGACATCCGTCAGGCCGTACACCGCCTCCTCAATTCTTTGGCAAACTCCTTCCTCAACTTCATCCGGCGCCGCGCCGGGATACGGCACGGTGATGAAAATCATGTCCGACGAAAACTCGGGGAACACCTCCTGCTTCAGCGTCCCGATCGACATGAACCCGAGGATGACGATGAAAAACGCCAGCAGATTTGCAACGACGCCATTCTTGGCGAACCATTCGATTAGGTTATTCATCCGTTGACTCCGCCTCCCGCACCTTTACACCCATGCCGTCCACCACCGCGGCAAGCAGCGAAGTAACCACATCCTCGCCCGCCCGGATCCCATTCGTGATGACCACCTGTCTGGCGTCTGCGAAGGAAACATCAACGGACCTGAAAATTAGTCGGGTTTGCTGATCCCTGTAACCCAGCCACTCTTGCAGTGTGCTTGGGTCAGCGATCCACACGCGATCCTTTCCGCGAAGCGCTTGGCGCGGCAGCACGATGACGTTCTCCTGCGTTCGGCCCTCGATGCTGGCCCGCACGAATGTCCCGCTCCGCAGCGGTGCGCCGTCGCGCTTGGCCAAGCCATACGGGTCGACGACCTGTGCCACCACATAAACCATCCGGTTCATCGGATCGACCGTTTCCTCCGAGCGCACAATGTGCCCAAGCCACTCCGTTCGCCGTTCGCCGGCCCGAGCGCTTAGTGTCACCTTGGGCGCTTGGCCAAGCGCGACTTTCGCCCCGGGTCTGGGTAAATCAATGAAACTCAAGTCACTGGCAATCAACGGTAAACGCACTTCGGCGACGTCGGTGGCGAATAGTTCGCCAAGCGGCGTGGCCAAGGCGGCAAATTGACTGGGGCGCACATTCGCCTTTGCCACCATGCCGTCGAACGGCGCGCGGATTTCGCAGCGATCGAGGTTGCGCTTGGCCGCCTCCTCGGCGGCGAGCGCGGCTTCGAGTGCGGCTCGGGCGCTGGCGAGTTGCGGTTCACGCGCCTGCAAGCCGGTCGGCTCGCCTTGGTTGAGCAACTGCCATTCACGCCGAACGACGTCCGCCTCCTTCACCTCCATCTGCAACCGCAACTCTGCTTGGGCGACCTGTGACCTGGCCTGCGCGAGCGCCAGCTCGTAGTCCCGCGAATCGATCTTCAGCAGCACATCATCCTTCGCAAAAATCTGGCCGACATCGAATGACTCGGCGACGGATACCACTCTGCCGCTGACCTCGCTCACGAGCCGGATACTTGTCCGGGGCAGGGCGGTTCCCTGCGACTGGATGCGGTACGTGTGCCGTGTTGCTTCCGCGATCTGCACTTCCACGGCCGGCAGCTTCGGCTGAGGAATCTGCGACTCCGGTTTTTTGCCGCTTTTCGCCAGCATTATGGCGAACGCGATGCCGATGATTGCCACGGCAAATGTGGAAATTATTTTCAACCTGCGGTTTGAGTTAGTTGCTTGCTGTTCCATTTTTATTCATCGATTCAAATCCGCCGCCAAGGGCGAGGTGCAAATTGATTCGGTTTTCCAATCGCCGCCGCCGCGCGGCCCACCATCGACTCTCGGCGTTGATCGCTCGGCGCCGTGCCTCGAGCAGCTTGATGATGTTATCGAGCCCGAGGTCGTATCGCTCCTGCGCGATTTGTGCGGCGGCTTGTGACTGCTCGTACGCGACGCCCAGCGCCTCGTCTATCACAGCCAGTTGCTGCTCAGCATCGAGTGCGTTTTCCACTTCACCCATCGCCTTGAGCATCGTTGAGCGGAAGCTTTCCTCGGCGGCTCTCAGGTTGGCTTTTTGAAAACGAACATTGGCGCGAAGCCGGCCGCCTTGAAACACCGGTTGCGTCAGGTTGGCGGCAACGCCCCAAACCACTGAGTCCCCCGAGAGCAGTCCGGAGAGTTCGCTCGTCGAGGTGCCACCGCTGCCGGTCAGGCTGATTTGCGGGTAGAGCGACGCCTCAGCCTGGGTGAGCGATGCCCCGGTGGCGAACAGTCGCTGCTCGGCGGCGACGAGATCGGGCCGGCGCGAAAGAATCTGTGCCGGTACGCCGGATGGGATCGCCGGTGGCACTTGGGGCAGTTCCGCCGGAACCGCCAGTTTGTTGGCCGGGAATTGGCCAAGCAGAATCTCCAACTGCCGGATTGTCTTGCTGGCAACAGTCTCTAGATCAGCGACTTGCGCCTTGGCCCCGGCGAGGTTGGCCCTGGCTAGGCGCACGTCCAGCGACGAGAAGACGCCCTGCTCGAATCGGGCGCGAACCCGTGCCACCGTCGTCTCGTGAGTGGAGACGGTAAACTTGGCCAGGCGCACCTGTTGCCTTGCTTCAATGGCCATCATCCACGCCTTGGCCACTTGGCCGGCGATCGAGTGGCGAGCCCCGGCGAACTCCGCCGCTTGGCCAAGCGCGTTGGCGCGGGCGGCGCGTTTGCCGGCGCGCACCCGGCCCCACAGGTCGAGTTCCCATTGGGCGCCAAGGGTCAAATTGTGGCGTTCGCTGAGGAAGGAAGAGGGCATATTGGGGATCGTAACCCCGAACTGCGCCATGTTCAGTTTGCTGGCCGACAAGCCGCCGCTGAGGCCGATTTGGGGCAACTGTTCCGCGCCGGCGATCTTCGCCTGTGCCCAGGCGGCCTCGAGCCGGGCGGCGGCGCTCCAGACATCCGGGTTGGCGTCGAGGGCGTGCCCAATCGCCTCACTCAACCGCGCATCGCGAAAGTTGTGCCACCAAAACGCCGGTGCTTGGCCGGTGCTCCCGCTGGATGCCGCCCAGTCGCCGGGGAGTTCGCTGGCAAAATCCCGGGCCGTCCGGTTGGAGTCGGTGGCGCAACCAGCGAGCAGGAGGACCGCCGCGGTGATGAAGGGAGTTCGGCGCATTACTTCTTTTTGCGTGGGCGCGTGGGCGGGCTGACCTTTGCGCGGAAGCCGGCGGCGGTGAAATCGATCAACCGCCGCACCGTTGTCTCGTAGTCGGAGGCGTCGGCATCGGTGCCGGTGAAGCGGACGAGGAGATCGGCGTTGCAAAGTGTGTGCGCCATCGCGCCGGCCATGAAATGCGAGCGCCAGGCGACCTCCTCCTTGGCCAGTCCCGGCAGGGCGTTTTCGAACGCGGCGCCGAACTGGATGATCACCTCGGCCAATTCACTCATCATAAATTTGTGGAGCCCCTCGTTGCGCTCCCCCATCACGCGCCCAACCAGTCGCGCAAAAGTAGGGCCGGCCTTGGGGTCGGCCTGCACGCGGAACAACGGCAGGAACAGGCACTCGAGCACGCGCTCCAGTTTCACCGGCCGCCGTCCGGCCTTGGCCCGGGCCAAGGCCAGTTTGGCAAGGCGCTCCACGTTGATCGGGCGGAGCCGCCGGGCGATCACCGCTTGAATCAGCGCCAACTTGGAGCCGAAATGGTAATGCACCGCCGCGAGGTTGACCTTGGCTGAGGCGATGATGTTTCGCAGCGACACGGCATCGAACCCCTTCTGGGCAAAAAGCCGCTCGGCGGTGTCGAGGATCCGTGTCTTGGTGTCCGTTTTTGCCATTTAATTCAAACGACTGTTTGAAACAGGTGTTTGTTTTAGCCGCCGCCGCCCCGGCCGTCAACCCTGTTTTTTTGGCGTGTGCCGGCAAACTCCACCTTTTGCCGGATGCCGCTTGGTCGGGGGATTCCGCTTGGCCAAGCGCTTGGGCGGGGGCACTCTCCGCGCATCATGTGTTTACACAAAAAGAGGAGCGTTTGTCTTGTTGCCGTTGTTTTGTTGTCGGCTGTATCGGTAGCTGCCGCAGAGGACGGGTTTCGGCCGTTGTTCAATGGCAAGGATCTCGGCGGCTGGGTGCCGGTGAACACCGCGCCTTCCACTTGGTCGGTGAGCGACGGGATGCTCATTTGTTCCGGCAAGCCGATCGGCGAGTTGCGCACGGAGCGGATGTACCAAAACTTCATCATGGAGGTGGAGTGGCGGCACATGAAGCCAAGGGGCAACGCAGGGATTTTTGTCTGGGCGGATGACATCACGGCGCGCGGGCAGCCGTTTCATCGTGGCGTCGAGGTGCAGGTGCTGGAGAATGCCTACGGGAACTCCGGGGGCCACACAGTACACGGTGACATTTTTCCGATCCACGGCGCGACGATGACGCCGGTTAACGGCCGGGGCGGAAGCCGAGCGTTCCCCACGGAGTTTCGCTCCAAGCCTAGCCCGGAGTGGAATCACTACCGGATCGTTTGCAACGACGGAACCATCTCGCTGGCTGTGAACGGTAAGGTGGTGACGCGCGGCAAAGAGGCCAGCCCTCGCAAGGGCTACATCTGCATCGAGTCGGAGGGCGGCGTGGTGCATTACCGCAACCTGCGAATAAAGGAACTGCCGGCGACACCGCTTACGTCGGGGCAGGTCGCCATTGCCAACCGAGGCTATCGCTGCCTGTACACCGGCGTCGATTTTTCCGGGTGGCGCGCGTCGGAAGGGTGGCGTTCACAAAATTGGCAGTTTCGTTTCGACGGAAAACCGGACGCAGCCGACAAGTCGCTCCAGACCGCCGAGTCGTTCGGTGACTTTGGCTTTATCTTCGACGTTCGCGTGTCGGGGGAGAGCAAGCCGTGCGCGGTTCAGCTTCGCGGCTCGGTGGCGGGGGCCGTCGCGATTGCACCTTCGTTGTACAAAGACGCCTTGGTTTTGAAGGGGCGCAACTGGAACCGTTTTGCGGGCGAGTTGCGCGGCGACAGGCTCAGCCTGAGCATTAACGGCAAGACGATTTTTACCGGCAAAAAGCTGGACGGCGTGCCGACCAACGGGCCGTTGAAAATCGTGCCAAGCGGCCCGGTCAATTTTGCAAATGTTTACGTTCGCGACTTGGCCAGGCGCTGATGTTCCGCCGTGAAATTCCTCGCCGCCGTTTCTTTTTTTATGATTTACGGCTTGGAGCTTGGCCTGGCGCAGGAGCGGAAAATTGAAAAGGGAAACCTGAACCTGCTGGGCTACTGGGATTTTGACAGCGTGGGTGCCATCGAGGACGACGCGGTCGTCATCGACTCGGTCGCGAAAATCGAGGGCGTCGTCAACGGCAACCCGTCGGCGGCGACGGGGCGGTCGGGAAATGACGGCGACCATGCCATCGACTTTGGCGCGTCACCCGCGGGCAAGTGGGTACGCATTGACTGGTCGGACGCCGCCGGTCACTCGTGGCTGAAACCGGCTTCGGATTTTAATCAGCTTTCCGTCTCGTTGTGGCAGAAGCTTCATTCGCGGCGTTCCTCGTCCACCTTTTGGCTTGGGGCCGAGAGCGCCTCCAGCGGCGAGCGCAATGCCCAGGCGCACATCCCGTGGGGCAACAGTCAGATTTACTGGGACACGGCGGGTTGCTGTGATGGCCGTACCACGCGCATTAACAGGAGTTGGGGCGGCGGCTTGGGCAAGTGGCATCACTTCGTGTTTCTCAAGGACGGCGATCGAAAGGCAATCTACATCGACGGCGATTTATTCCATGAGGGCAACAACAGCGCCCGGTTGAAAGCCGTGGGATCCCCGGGTACCGAGCTCGAATTCGCCCTATAGTGAGTCGTATTACAATTCACTGGCCGTCGTTTTACAAC
>ENA-OUVP01000070-OUVP01000070.1-marine-metagenome-genome-assembly--contig:-NODE-70-length-16495-cov-4.004507_pt1 | contig 16495 bp, 19 predicted proteins | sample MGYA00237960_ERZ584533 | MGnify/ENA primary metagenome ERZ584533 (study PRJEB26544, sample SAMN05421971) | marine metagenome | isolation source: Line P, North Pacific Ocean | place: Canada:British...
TTACCCTTTTCTTCGGGCTCCTCCTCAACAAGAGTATCTTCGAATGCCTTTTTATTCAACTTTAGCAAGTCGAACATTTCACTTGGGACTTTTTGCTTGTCAGTATCAGGCATGCACTCAAAGAATCCTGCAGTTTCCATAAAATCAATTTCATCAGCACCTTCTTTTTTATCAGCGATAAAGAACTTCTGCAATCTATCACTACGGAAGTACGTAATCAATGAATCTTTATAAATTGGGTTTTGCTTTGCCGTTCTAGATTTTCTTGGTAACTGTTTAATTATTTCAAATAGTTCTGGGTCGTTCTCACGCACATCTTCAATTACTTTTAAATATTTAAGTTCAGTGTCTGCTTCTTTTTCGCCATCAATGGTTTCTTCAGAAGTTAGCATATCAAACAAAGAATGTGAATCGACTGGTTCACCATCGGTTAACAGTTCAGCATCATCGCCAAGCAATGATAGGAATGATGCTATTTTAACTTCTGCAGCCTCCTTTAATGCTATTTGACTATTACCTTGAACACTCGGGAAGAAGTTATATGTATGAATGGTTTTATGCTTGGTATCTACTCGATTGATACGGCCAACCCTTTGCATTAAACGGGTTGGATTCCATGGAATATCGTAATTAATTACTACATTAGAACGATGTAAATTTACACCTTCAGAAAGTACTTCCGTAGTTACTAGAATACGATAATTTGATTCTTTATTTTTTGATTTAGCGTCGAAATTTCTAATTACCTTATCCCTGTCAGATGCATGAGAATCACCATCAAAGCGCAACACCTCTCCTGGAAAGTGTTTTTCAATATTCTCAGATAAGTATCTTGCTGTTTCTTTAGATTCTGTAAAAATGATAATATGATTCTTTTTTAGAGTTTTGTCAGTAGATAGTTGCTCAATAAAGGTTAACAACTTTGGGTCTCTATCAATTTCTTTCCATAGTTCTTGAATTTGAATCAGTATCTGTCTGTCATGCTCTAAATCTTTAATAAAATCTTCTCTAAACTTATTGCTTTCATATTTTTCAACTTTGTCTTCATCGATTAATCGCTGTATAGCGACATCATCATCATTTGCTAAAAACATGAACACTTTATCAGTATGTGCCTTGCTGGTATATACATTTCCTTGATTGAATTCATTGATAAAAATATCGTAGGTATTTAAAAACCTACCAACTGACTGTTTGAATGCATGAAAACTGCTTTCTAGACGTTTCACTAATAATATTTTCATGAAACGACCCATATTTTTTTGACCTTGAATCTCTGACTGGTCAAATTCACCCGTGTAATAGGTCATTGGCATATAGCGGGCGTAAGTAAAGTCACTTGCAATGAGTTCAATCGTTTTATTGAATATTGCATCCTCCTTTTCATTTAACAAGTAGTACAGTGGTGTCGGTTTTTCCACTTTAGGAAAACTTAAACCTTGGTTTTCAAGGTCTTTTTCAAAGTATTTTTTAATTTCGGTTCTGGTGCGACGTACCATTAAATATTTAAGTATCTTTTCACGTATCTCTTTGGCATTACTTTGAGTAACTTCCATGTACTCTTCATAATTTTTCTTTCGGTCTAATTTTTTCAGTTTCTTTTCTAGTTCACCAAAGAATGATTCTAAATCAGGTAGATTTGGAATAGTGCTTTTCCTTGGCTTTTGAAATAGTTTGATAAGACTAAGAATATCTCTTGGAGTATTATTGTACGGCGTAGCCGTAACAAGAATTACTTTCTTGCCACGACATATTTCAGATAATTTCTCATATGTGGCAGTGGTCTCGTTCCTAAACCCATGTGCCTCATCAATAATAATATTGCTGAATTTATCTGCTGCACCGTTTATAAGATTGTCTAATTTTCCAAGTGATTCAAATTCAGCAGCAATATTGAAATCAATAAATGCATTTCTCCAAGAGCCTGAGTTATTCTTATCTAAAAGCACTGGTGGAGCAATTACAAGAGTTCTTCCCTCTAGTTGACCTGCAAGCATTGATGCTATATAAGTCTTACCAAGCCCAACAACGTCTGAGATAAAAACACCACCGTACTCTTTCAAAATTCGCTTTGCATTTAGTACTGCTTGTTCTTGATACTTAAGTCGTAAAAATCCCTCTGGTAAATGCTCTAAGAACACCTCTCCAGTTTCATTTAATTCCGCTTTAAAGTACTCATATAGGAGTTTTAAATACAGGTGGTAAGGTGTAACACTATCGGAGAACCACGTCTTTTGCTCGATAGTTTCAACGTATTTATCACTAACATCAACTGCATCTTTCCATAACTCATTAAATTTGTTTTGAGCAAACTCATAGTCACCTGGATTTTTTAATTCAACATTGAACTCAAGATTGTCTTCTAATCCTGATTTTGTAAAATTACTTGAACCAGTGATAACGCGACCCTTATCAATTGCATCTTCTTTGAAGGTCATGATGTACAATTTTGCGTGAATATTTTGAGATGGGTATGCCTTAATTACAAGTTTTCCACTTCTTATCCACTCAATAAACTTATGCACGCCTTCTTCAACAGAGCGAGTATCTTCAGATAACTCCATCTCATGTTGCACTAGGTCTTCAACAGTTTTCTTAGTCTCTGCATGACTAGTTGGTGCATTCCCTTGCTCAATCATCTTGAACGTGTCACTGCCAGTGGAAATACCAATCAGAATTCTAATCCTATCGGTGTCTTCTAATGATGGGTAGACCGCATAAAATCCACTCGAGTAAAAGTACCCAACTAGGCAGTCGAATAACTCAGTTCCTTTGACTAATTTACTAAACCTATCTTTAAGTTGGAACCCAGGTTCATTGGTAAAAAATGACGTATCTGTACTCATTGAAATAACACTACAAAAATAAATACAATTCTAACTTATTCCAGAAAGGAAAATTAATTATGTTAGATTATGCACCATGTTTAGCGCATAATTAATTAACTATTTTCAGTAGAGGTAAATATGTATTTTTGGAAAACACAGCAGTTGGCTGATGATATTAAAAATAACAAAATTAGTGAGAGAAGTAAAATGTACTACTATCTTATTATGATGGTGTTATTTAATATGGCTACTTACGCGTTTCTTCTTGAGGGTGAAGATACGGCTAATATTAGGCTTTTAATTGGTGAAATATCATCAATCATAATAGTAACTATTGTTGGGATTTTAATAACATTCAAGACAAATAAAGGTCAAGATGGGGTTGACTATATGGCTAGAATGACAATGCTAGGACTTCCTATTGGCATTAAGATTATCGTATTTATAATGATATTTGATGTTGTATTATTTGAGGCTGTTTATTATTACTCGGATTCCGATACATGGATAGATTTATTTATTTCTTTACAGACAGTTTTAGTTTCAGTATTGCTATATTGGCGTATCAATATTTACTTGAAATATATAAATCAATCTTAAATGTAGGATTATAAATTTATTATTATTTGTAGTGATATATGCTAATTATGAAATACACATTCCTACTACTAACACTATTTTTATTAAATATAGCGAGTTATGCCAATGAAGATGCGTGGGAATCATTCTTTGATGGCTCGAAAACAATTCACCTAAAATTCACAGATGTTATTGATGACAAATACACTGTTAATGTTTTGTGGAATCCAAATGACGGAAATGTTCCAAGATTAGTTGGTCCAGCAACAATTCGTTTTGTTAAAGACAGTGGCAGTACATTCTCCGTATCAGTAGATGCTTTCCATTTGCCACTTGATGTTTTAAACAAATTGGGACTCTTAAAGTTCGATGATAGTGGCGATTATCACACGCTCCCAGTTGATTTAACTAAGGTTTACCCTGTTGAGTACAATACTATTGGGAAGGATTCATTATTTGATAGTTTTCATGGCAACAATGTGCCATTCTTCTTTGAAGATATTGATTTTGATGGCAAAGATGAACTCATTGTTGTTGATTTTGGCAATGGACAAAGACGGGTCGATGATTATAAAGTGTACAAACCTACTTATAAAAATGGCAATATGTATAATTTGGCAATTGACAAGCCCTTTGATATGCTCGACCAAAAGACCGCTTTTAACAAGGAAAATAGAACGATAGATGTGTTTTTATCTGGCGGCGCTTGTGGCAGTACGAATGAGAAGTTTAAATTGATTGGTAACAAGTATGTTGCTATTGAATTTACTGACTGGGATTACTATATTCGTGATGGTGGGAGTGTTTGTGTAGAATCAAATTATGTTGTTATTGATGGTGTGCGAGTGCTTAAATCTAAGTCTGAGAGTTATACGGAGTTTGGCTCAGGAAAAACAATTGAACTAGGGACTAAGTATTATTAAGCAAATGAGATACATACTTTTACTAACACTATTTTTATTAAATATAGCGAGTTATGCCAACGAGGATGACAATCCAAATGTTTTCTTTGATGGTACTAAAACTGTACATTTCAAATTGACTGATGTTGTTGATGGTAAGTACAATTACACTGTTGATGTTATTTGGACACCAGATAACAATGCCCCGTTAGGCGTAGGTCCAGCGATATTAAGATTCTCAGAGAAGAAGCGGTTTAATTCATTTTCCGTTACAACAAGTGCTTTTTACCTATCTGGAGATGTTTTAAAAAAAGCAGGTTATTACACCTCCGATTGGGATTATCACAAGGATATTTTAAATACCGTCTTTACAATTGATTATAAATCTCTAAGCAAAACTTCACTGCTTGATAATAAGCACGAAGGCGATGCTCCGTTCTTCTTTGAGGATGTTGATTTTGATAATATAAATGACCTAGTAATTCGTGAGAAAGGTATTGGACAAAGAAGTGTAGATGCGTACAAAGTTTACAACCTTAGAAGTGGTGGAGGTAGAGTGTCAGACTTGTATAGTGTAGTAAATAAAGAGCCTTATACTTGGTTTGACGCTTTAACAACTCTTAATAAAGAAGACAAAACTATCGCTTTTTATAGTTCTGGTGGTTCTTGTCAAAACTCTGAGCGTATCTACAAAAGAGTAAATGGTCAATTAAAGTATGTTCAATATAAAAAGTGGCGCGAAAGTACTAGCAAGAAGTTAGGCTTTGTTTGTACTGAGTCTACTTATGATATAGTTAACGGCAAGCAAGTGCTTGAATCTGAAACTGATAGTTTTTATGATAATTATAAGCATAAATGGATTGAGGTGTGCGATGAAGCAGCAGCAGTCCATAGTAAGACTTGGCTCGCCTTTATTATGCGCAATGATATTTGCCTTGCGGGAGGCTTGTCGAGATGAAGCACATCTTCCTAGTACTCACGCTAACCCTAACATCGCTACATCCTAAACCAGCCTAAGCACACTCAAAGATTAACTAATATGATTTTAAAGACACTAAGAGTTGTATCCATTGCCATAACAATTCTCTTTGTTCTTTTTATGTGGAACTTTGATTATGATAAGATTGATTGCTATTTACACGCAGATAATCAATCAGATTGCACTACACAGAATAGTTACAAATATAAAGGTAAACAATGAACAAAATTAAAATTACGTTACTAGCAATATCAATATCATTTATCCAGTTACTCCACGCTGAAGAACTGGATATGTCTGATTTAGGCAACAGATTTGCAGAGTGCTCTACCAAATCTTTATTGCTGGGGGTGGTTCTCAAGAGTGACGAGGAATACTCAAAAGGGCTTTTAGAAAGAGCGAGTGAATGGAGAGTGATATCAGTGATGAGTTTTATGGCAGAAGGAATGACACAAGATAATGCAGTAGATGCTTATAAAAAAATGTCAGGTATTACTGCTACAAATTCTGGAATTAAAGAGGTTGCTAACGATAAACCTGAACTAATCAAACGTTCAGAAAAATTGATTTATGATATTAATGAAAACTGCATGCCTTATGATGAGCATGTAGAGCAGATGAAGAACCAAACTTATTAATATGGAGTCACTAACATTTGGATTGCTCGGATTAGGTGTATATGCATTGTGGGTATTTACAGATACTTTGGATAAGCGCCCTAGATATAAATCTACAGAAGAAAAATTCGATGCAAAGATTCAAGGTTTTGGATGGGATGAGCCTATCGAACAAACTAAAGTAATTAAGAAACAAGTAAAGCAAGTAAACAAATCAAAAGTATCACTTGAGAATGAAAGTCTATTGAGTTTCCTGGATAAGCACTTCGATTTATTCAGTATTGATTCTGAGTTATATACGCTCAATCTAAATCAGATAAAGAATGAACAGCACGTGTCAATAAATCAGAGACTAAGAAATATATTAGAATGCAAAGGTTTATACGACTTTGAGATTGACTCATATGTAATCAACGGGTCTGACGCAACAAGAATGCATATGGCCGACAATATTAGATAAAAAAGAGGAATGAATAATGATTAAAAAACTACTACTAACAACGTTACTTGTAACATCCATAAATGTAGGTGCTGAGACGCCCAAATATGCCTATATAACCGATAATATCGATATTCCAATGCGATACACTAGGGGTTTTTTAGATAATATCGTGCAGAAATTAACTACTGGCGATAAGGTTGAAGTTGTAAGGTCATTTGATGGTTGGACACAAGTTCGTTATGGCAATAAAACGGGATGGGTAGTGTCACGATACTTGTCAGAAAAATCAAACACTAAATATAAAATCAAGAAATTGATGATTAGAAACAAAAAACTTGCTTCTGAGATTTTGCGTCATAAGAAGAAAGTACTAGAAGGTAAAAAACAACTAGCACGAATGGAAATAAATATTATTAAACGTAAAATTCTACTTGAAGAAATTAAAAAATTAAAACTCATAAAGAAAGTCTTGCTCAATGAACTAAGAGTTGTTTATTTAAACCAAATTGCTAGCAAAGTCAAAAAACAATGGAGATATTTAGGAGCAAAAGACAATTGGGGTTGTGATGTGCATATCCTGCAAGATGTCAATGGCAAAGTTCAAAGTGTTAATCTTCAATCTTGCAACGTGGATGATAGCAAAAAAGCAATATCATTTAAAAATGCTGTTAAACGTGCTGTTTATAAAGCATCGCCATTACCAACTGCACCAGATGCAAGTGTATTCGATAGAGAAATATTGTTTCATTTTAGGGTTAATTGATTGTTTCTAATTAACACTGCGAACGTCTCGAATTACTAATTTTATTGGCAAATTAAACGTTTCAATGACTCGTCTGACCTTGCGTATGTATTTATCAGAGTTTTTCTTCTTAATTAGCAACAGTATTCCGGGTTGCTTTCCAGTTTCAGCAGAATAGTACAGTGCTTGTCCGATAGATTCGTACACTTTCAAACCTTGAGCCCAATCTGCTTCGAAAGCATGGGTGCCCGTTAAACAATCAACACGCGACCTGTCAGGCAGAACGTACTCTGCCTGACCGCCCATCTCTTTGCAGAACAATCTATTGTAGTAATCTTCATTTTCTACGGCAAGCGCATTACCTGACAATAAAGTAAGTAATAGTACTGCTAGGTATCTAATGTTCTTGCTCACGATAATGCTCTTTAACTGATATGTTGTACTTTTTCAGAAATTTAATACGATGAACGATGTATTTCGTAATTGAAACTGCTTCATGTATTTCTGAACACTTCAGTTCAACAACTGTGCCAAATCCAGCATCTTTATTTCTACCTTCATAAATATTGAGCCAGCAAACACCATTTGCCTTAGATACGATTATCTCTTGTCGCTTACTAGGGTTGTACCTACAGCCACGAACTTGAGCAACGTACTTAACAATATCATCATGTGTCTTTATACGACTTTGTAATTCTGATATATAATCTTTACTATCATGCGTACCTTTTTTAATTCCAAATACTTTTGGTGTTTTAATTTCTATATCGGGTTTTTTCAGCAATAACTCCGATAGAAATTTCTTTTTTTCAAATGGTGATTCAACAGAATAATTGACAACATTGTCTTGCTCTTCATAGTGTTGTGCAATGTCCTCATCACTCATAATAAGGCTACTAATCTTCATCTTTCATCTCCCTAAATTTTCTAACTAACTTAATTTTTGCAATAATTGACTGACGCAATAGCCAAACTGTAAATAATAAAATAAAGGCATATGAAATTGCTGGCGCACTTCTTGGCCATGCTTTATATTTGATTAAAGATGAAACCCCACTCCAACCATCCTCTTTGACAATGTCTTCAATTGAGAATGTGATACTCCTTCGTACACTGCTCCAAATTTCAGGAACGGCATTTGTACTAACCCTTATGTCTGAGTCTAGTGCATTTAGTTTTGACAAATAATATGTAGGCACTCTCTCATGGTCTTGGTACTCTCTATTGTCACTCTCTAGCACTCCATATTTACCTTTAATTGTAACTTTAGCGCCATAGTGGGTTCTTGTGTTTTTAAGTAAATCAGTGACTCTATGCAGGCAACTTTTTCCATCTTGATTGGTTAGTTCCATACAAACTGATGTTGATTCATCAATTACACTTATAAGGTTTTTTAAACGATTTGACTCTATAAAGTCGATGCTTTTGTAATAGTAGTTGTTATTAACATAGACTGAACCAACGAACGCAGCAAAGACAATCGACCAGAATACCAACGGCCTATCTAATTTAATTGTTTCAAAAAATTTATCAATCATATTAATTTCCATTTTAGTTTTATATAATTATAAGCCATATAGATATTATTTATTATTTTACTTGTTACTATAATACAATGTAAATACTAAAGTATTGACATTGTAAAATACTATGGTATGATTTCATCAACTTAATAATAAAAGGTAGCAAAATGGGGTTTGTAAAACAACGCACTAAATATAATACTGATAAGAAAAAAATGATTAGTGCTCGAGTTTCAAAAGATGTAATGGATGCCTTAAGTAGTGCTGAAGAGGACGCAGAAGCACTTGGATATGGTTTTAGCATAACTCAGATTATAGAAGAGGCATTTAGTGATACTTTAAAAGAACTCAAGCAGATAACAGGAATTGACCATTACAAGTTAATTAAGTGGAAACAAAAAATACTTGATGCAGAATCTCGCTTACCTAGAACACAGGCGCTTAATCCAATCAATATTGATGACCAAGTTGAATTATTTAAAGAATATTTTATTCACACAAGAAGTTTAGATGGGGTGGTTGGTTTTGATGAATTACTTCAGAGACATGAAGATTCAATTGTTGATAATTGGAATAGTTGCATAAAAGAACAGAATGCTGAAGTTGCAAAAAACACTCTTGAAATTTTTTATGGTGAGCCATCTGTTGGTGAATTTGCATCAGCACCAGTAAAAAATGCATCAGGACATACTGTGCAAACACTATCTAAATTATTGAAAAAATCACCTGATGAGGTGATTGAAATTCTAAACAACGCTGGCGTTACAGGAAAGAATTCAGATTCACGCATATCTACTGATGATAGACAAAAGTTAATGAATAGTATTTCCAGAAATTCTAATAAAAATATTAACATTAAACTTAAATAAGGAGATACAAATGTACAAAACAACACACGCTAAAGTAAGACAGCAGCAACGTGGAATCAAAGATGAAACATTTGATTTATTGCTTCAATATGGAAAGAAGGTATATAAAAATGATGGCACTGCAGTCTTATGCTTTCCAAGAAAAGTTCAGTCAAAAATTGAAAAAGAGCACATAAAAATTAAAAACCTAAAAAATGCCTATGCAGTAATTCAGGTTAAACATAATCGTGTTCTTACAATGGGATATCGATACAAAAAATCATTATTACACTAATTTAAGGAGTAAATATTATGATGGTAAAAGTTCAAAATAATGGCCATGCAAATTTGGATTCATTTCCTTTTAGGTATGGATTTACATACAACACCACTGAAAGATTAGAACTAACTAACGTTAGGAATAAAAGTGAAGCAGTTGATAACAGATACCATATCGATGCGAGTTTTAAAAATCCTGAAACCAGTAAAACAGAGAGTGGTCACTTTGTTCTTTTAGATGATGGGCAGAACACTGTAGTTACTGTATGGCGCATTGGTTTGGATAATAAGGATGAGACTCGTTTATCAGAAACATTAAGGTCTGCTCGAGTTCGTGGAAAAATTACCACTGGTGATATGATAAAAATGCATGGCCTTAAAATTAGTACACTAGATGAATTTATTGACTACCTTGCAAAAAAAATAAGCGCAAAAGAACTAGAAGAAATTACAACAGATGCAAACAAAAGAATTGAAAAATTAAGTAACGCATTACGAAAACTGAATGAAGAAAAACAGGAATTGCATTCAAATATGAAACAACAAAAAGAAATAATAAATGAATTAGACAAAGAAAAACAGGCGCTTAAATCTGAGAAAGAAAAACAGGATGCTAAAACCAAGGAACTTTTACAAATAATTGAGGAACTTGAGTCTGTCAGTGCTAATGCCTATGATAGTCGAGGCAATGGCGGAACATGGAATCCTGGCACTTACACCGTATCTAGTGTTCGTTGGGGCAATAAAGGCCGAAACAATCAAAGAGCAGTACTAATGAAACTCAAGGATGAAAATAACTTTGAATTTGAAGTTGCTAACAATTGGGCAAGTGGTTTAGATGATAGATATAGACAGGTGGAAATGCTTATAGGTCAGAAAATTAAATACTCAACGTGGGGTAATTTTTCTCGAGATTGGTTTATGAATATTAGTACGGACGTTTAATCACATAACGGAGTAAAAAAATGGGTATAAGCAGAATGCAAGCATCAAGACAAGGTAAGTCTACATCTGAGATAAAAGGTAAAAAATTAATCCAAGGCAGACAGATGCGTAGAAAAGTTGCTAGACTTGAAGCAAAGGGATATAAAGTCACTGTTAACGACAATGATGGCAAGCCAAACTTTCATGGAAAACTAGGAAAATAATAAATTATGGATAATACATACATAACTTTTCACATTTACGTAGCAATTGGGTTAGTAATCTTACTGCCACTATCAGGGGTTGTAGCCTGTTGGGTTTTCAGAAAAATGCGTGACAAGAAACATGAATTAAACCACTTATGAGATTAATAGCAATATTTTTACTAATAAGTTTTGCTGGTGCAATTAATGCGGACTTTGATGATGCATACGGGTATTTAAAGCAAAAAGAATACATAAAAGCACTTAAAGAATTCAAACCATTGGCAGAGCAAGGTCATGTTCCATCTCAGATGAACCTAGGTTGGATGCATCATAAAGGATTGGGAGTTGAACAAAATTATAAAACTGCTATCAAATGGTATGAAATGGCTGCAAATCAAGGTGACAATGAAGATGCACAACATACACTTGGCAATCTGTACAGAAATGGAGAAGGTAAAAAAGGTGCTGTTACTAAAGACCTGAATAAAGCAATGTACTATTATAAAAAAGCATCTGATAATGGATTTCCATATTCAACTTTTACTATCGGTCTTATGTATGAAAAAGGTGAAGGCGTAGATAAGAGTGTTAAAAATGCCACTAAGTGGTTCAAAAAAACTTATGAGCATGGCAGTATTCAAAAGAAAGTGCTCGGACTTTGGGACTCATTTAGAATTGCTTTTTTGTTAGATAACTATAAGGATATTCATTACAAATATCGTTTATTGGCAAACAAGTCACTTGATTTAAAGGAATAGAATGATTAAATACGTATTACTACTTTTTATACTCACTCTAAACGTCGCACAAGCGAATGTACAAGCAACCTATCGCAACGGTTTACTAATAAATCCAAGCACTAACCAACCCTACACAGGCAACCTAGAGACCATTAATAATGATTGGGGTAAAGACTCTATTGAATTCTCTCAAGAGTACGTAAATGGTGCCATGCATGGTGCCGATAAGGTCTTTTACAAATCAGGCAAGTTGAAAACTATTGGTTATTTTGAAAATGGATTGTTAGAAGGCACAACAAAAATCTACTTTGAAGATGGTTCATTAATGGGTAGTGTAGACTTTAAAAAGCATCAGAAGCACGGTCGAGGTGTTAGATTTTATCCCAATGGCGTTAAACAATTAGAACGTTTTTTTGTTAATGATAAACTAGAGGGTGTATCTAAGACTTGGTACGATAGTGGTGTACTAATGCTAGAGGAAAACTACAAAAATGGAATGCTTCACGGCTACTCAAAAACTTATTATGAAGATGGTGGTGTGTTTGAAGAAGTTAAGTTTGAATATGGTACACCTAAGTTTATGCGTGTGTATCGAGAAGATGGTACACTGGCTGATGAGAAAGGGTTTTTTGATAAGGAAGTTATTAAGAGGATTGTAGGATGATTAAGAAAATACCGTTATTATTAATATCACTGCTTATGGTCGGTTGCAGTACACCAGGAAACATCAAACAACTAAGTGGGTTTGATACTAATAAGAGTAGTCAGTCTGTAGATGGGGTTTTAGACAGTCGTGATTATGGCTTTATGAGTGATGAAGGCGACCACTTCAAAGAACTGGTTGAACAAGGTAAGTTCTTAAGTGCGTCTAAACTATTCAACAAGTACGAAGACAGTTACTTTACAGAAACATCAGCATTTGGTGGTGAGACAAGAACCGTTAAATATGAGAATGAAATCAATAAAGTTGCAAAGTACTTATTAGATGCTAATCAAGGTGAATTTTCTAATGTTATTTCTAAAGTCGATGCTGCTATTGAACTGATTCGCTCTTCAAATGATTCGCTTGCTAGTAAGTGGGTTGCATTCTCAGACATAATCCAATCTGTTGAAAAAAGCAAGGAATACTACGCTAATCATAGGATATTTGCTTACGAGCAAGTAAGCAAAATGAATGACCGTTGGAATCTATCAAGCCCAATTAACGCCCTTAACCTACAAAGTAGTGAGTTTAATTCAGCCCTTGAAGATGTCGCATCACGAGAATTTGACAGATACGACTTTAGTAATGACAAGGATTTTTTCAAAGAGTATCCGATAAAACTCAACAAAGCAAAAGTTGTGAGGGCATCAAGTAAAACAATCCTCAAATGGCTAAATTCATCCTCATTAGATGAAGCCATCGCTCTAATAGATAAGTACAAATTAAACAAGTCTAGTGGCGTTAGGAACAAACTTGCCGGTATTTTGTTAGATAAAGCGTCAAGAAAAACCTACGGAGATAAGCAACCGAAACTGATGGATGTTATGGCAACGCTAAAACAGATTGAGGACTTAGGTGTAAATATTAGTGATGCTGAAATTCCTATTAGATACAAGGCTTCTTTTTTTCAGTTTGGCAGTACTGCTGATTTTGATAGTGTTAATGGCATCTCTAAAAACAACGAACCATACTTGGTTGTCATAGATAAAAGAAGAGTCGGCATTAGTAGGGGGGATGAAAAACTAGAAAAGGTTTATTCCAAATATGTATCTGGAGTTGATATGGTAAGCAATCCAAACTATGAATGGGCTAAATCTAGTTATGATAATGCTGTACTGCAGTACAATGGTGCAGTTAATAAATACAAACAGGCAGTGCGTGAAGAAAAACAATACGAGGAAGACTTAAGGAGGCAAAACTCAGGATATAAATGTGATACAGATTTTAGTGGTTCGTATATGAATAGAAGCGCCACAACTAACTGTAAATACGGGGTTGATGCATGGGGTCAAATGGCTATATCGGCTGGAACTTCTTTTAGTGGCATAGCACCTGCAATTGCAAAACAAAACATTCCACAATTTAAAAGCGCAGTTGATAGTGCAAGATATAGGCTTGAAGACATTCCTAGAGAAATTAAGAAATTTAGTCATACTGAGTATGCGTTTACTACAAGGACTTACGACACTGTTAAGACTTATGAGTATGTGATTCATTTAATCAATAAAGTTGAACAAGATTATCTTGCAGTAAAAATTCCACTAGCAATAGAGAGAACTTTTGTAGTAGCAAACAACTTAAAATCAAAAGATGTTAGTCATAAATCTCTTGATTTTCAAACCATAGATGATATGAAGATTTTTGCTTCAGACCCAAATGATGATATCTCAATTAGTGAATTGATGAATAAACTTCCTGCTGAATACTCATTAAAGAAGTATTCAAATTTAGCAAACCTGTTGTCAAAAGTTAAGTCATCATACAAGGGGTCTAGCGTTAGTTTAATCAATCAAATACTGCCTAATGACAACACTGGTCAAGCCGTTCAGGAGAGCCGCACAGATTCTGATTACATTAAAGACCTTGGTAGGATTAAAAAGTTATTAGATAGTGGTGCTATTAATCAAGATGATTACGAAACATTGAAGCAAAAGATAATGAATAAATTATGAACAAACTACTATTACTGACATTGGTTTTTATACAAAGCATTTCTTATGCTGACAGTTCAATGTCTGATTTGTTTAATAAGTACTCTAGTATCGAGCCATCCACAGAAGTTACTGGACAAGTAAATAAAAATCTAGATACTCCTAATATTCCCCCCTCAAGAATGTCCTCAGGTATTCATATTAAAGTTCCTAAGTATGTTGAGAACCCTGATGTTGTCCCTATAACCGTAGATTTTGATGACTCAATAAAAGATGGTGATGTATTGAAGATGTATGACCCAAAAGGTATTATGATATTTAAACTAGAACCATCTTTAGGTGCAACTATTACCAGTATATCACTGAGATTTCGTTTAATGGGTGGTGGGAATTGTAAGTTTGTAATAGAAAGAGGAGGTAGATACTCTGAATATAAGTATGTTGACCAGATAAGTAGTGATGATTACGCATCAATCCCAAATATGTCGTCTGGAGATAGTGATATTGATACTTATAAAGAAAAAGATGGAGGAAACTCAATAAAAATGTTATTTCGTAACATTATGGCAAGGGAAGAATATATATCCTATATAGTTGTTGAAAGTGATAGTGGGTTATCCAAGTTAACTACGACACCATTATTGACAAAACATCCATACTTTAAGTTAACGGGCAATATTCCTAATCCAAAAGTTAAAAATATAGAATTATCAAGTGAGAGATATAATAAGTATTAAATTTTTGGAATCGGGTGATACTGATGGCAGGTAAGCAGTCAGTATTAAACTCAATTATTACAAACAAACCAATAAACCGTCCCCACGGACACTTTATCAACTCAACCCATCTTAAACACAAACCCAACGTTATGTTCATCATAACCTTCAACGTGCTCACCACAATTGTACAACCAATCAACTTCTGCACCACTTAACCAACACAACGTCTCGTCTCCGCAATATAAGAATGCTTCAGTACGTATGTACGAGTCAGATTCATTCTGAACGAACTTAACCGTGTAGTTGCCATTGCAAGAGTCATTCATAAAGACAGAGGACTTCATGCACAATGAATTGAGCATGGTTAAATCAAGCATATATTCAACCTTCTCTGCCTTAGTAAAATTATCAGGGCACCTAGTACCGTATTCGTCTTCATCAAACGTTTGATGCATGTGCAACCTCCTTTAGGTTGTTATTAAATTCAACAGACACAGTCAATTTCATATCAGCAAAACGGCGTTTGACTACGTTCAAATCATCAACGTTCATGCCTTCAATATAACGTCCATCATGGATTCTCAACTTAACGTACTTATCGAACCCAGCAAAAGCAGTATCCATGGCGTAACGTTCAAAATGCTGGAACTGATGAGCCATCAGTTTAGAAGGACTTAAGTTGCCACCATTGCTAAGAAGATAAGGCAAGTCATGAAGTTCAGGGTGTGCATTAACAACAGCAGTAGAGATGTTCTTCATATCAGATGAGTACCCAGTAATGAATTCGTGGTTCAAAAAGCGTGCTCGATGGATTTTGTTTTGTAATAAAGTGTTAATAGCATTATCTTTGTAATCAATAATACGGGCGCCAAAACCAATTGCGGTTATGCATTGCTTAATAACACTAAGATAAGAATCAAAATTAGCATCGGACTTATCTACGTCAAACACCTTCTTAGTGATTTCTATACGTATATTTGTCTTCTCTGCACTGAACAGTTTCAGGTAATCACAACTTACTCCATGTTCTTTTGCTTGTTGCATCAAGAATTCATTAGAACAACTATCAATATCAACCTCAGTAGCATTAGGCAATGCCACCTTACGTAATTCCTTGGGAGCACCTTGCAAGTTAAGACATCTGTAATACAAACGTCCAAAATTGCTTTCATTAGGGATATGAGGGAGATAACCAAACACCTTGTGAACGTGCAACAGGTAGTTAGCCAACTTAACGGAATGCATCTTCTTGAATCCACTACGAGCACTACGTAATGAATCTGCATCGATATAAACCTTCTCATGCTTCAATGGGTCAGATACCTCATCAAGATAATCTCTGAAGATGCAATCAGATACAAGGTAACTATTAGTCATGCCTTCATTAATAACTTTCCTGAATGAAGGGATAACAACAACAGATGTCAACTTCTTAGACAAGCCATTGCCTTCATCAAGGTGGGATCCCCGGGTACCGAGCTCGAATTCGCCCTATAGTGAGTCGTATTACAATTCACTGGCCGTCGTTTTACA
>ENA-OUVP01000086-OUVP01000086.1-marine-metagenome-genome-assembly--contig:-NODE-86-length-14601-cov-3.403195_pt1 | contig 14601 bp, 8 predicted proteins | sample MGYA00237960_ERZ584533 | MGnify/ENA primary metagenome ERZ584533 (study PRJEB26544, sample SAMN05421971) | marine metagenome | isolation source: Line P, North Pacific Ocean | place: Canada:British Columbia...
GACAGCCACATCATGATGACCGTGGCTGTTAGTTTTTGAGTATAGTTATTCTTATTTCCCTTCTTTTAGAGCTGGCTTGTTAAAAGCCAGCTTGCAGATTCATCGTTCCATCACCAGTACGATATTCAAGGGAAAATTGCTATTTTTCTTAAAGCATTAAGCACAACCCTTATTTTATAGCGAATATTCCTAAAGACACTAATGGATGCAAAAGGGGTTTAATAAACTTCGATTTTTAGCAATTAGTGCTATTCTTTGTTAAATATGATGATGATAATTTTCCTATTGAAAGAAACAGTTTTCTTATTAAGCAACAATAACTCATAGTTCATATTTAAATAAAATAAGAACTATGCAATTTTTAATCTATCAATTCGAAAGCATTAGCAAATTAGCCAAATTGACACCTTCCCACCTCCAACTAACACTCAATACAGCCCTCTGACAATTTAATAAGTTTCATTTTTAATGTCTGACGACTCATCTCTTTCGTGGCTGTATTGTTTGTATATGGAGCGTTTATATGAATAGAATCTATCGCGTGATATGGAATTGCACTCTACAGGTATTTCAGGCCTGCTCGGAATTAACTCGCAGGGCAGGTAAAACATCGACGGTTAATTTGCGTAAATCCTCTGGACTGACAACGAAATTCAGTAGATTGACGCTGGGTGTTTTGCTGGCACTAAGCGGTTCAGCGTCTGGTGCAAGTCTGGAAGTTGATAATGATCAGATTACCAATATTGATACTGATGTTGCTTATGATGCCTACCTGGTTGGCTGGTATGGCACTGGAGTGCTTAATATTTTGGCTGGCGGTAATGCCTCCTTAACCACTATTACTACCAGCGTCATTGGCGCTAATGAGGACTCAGAGGGCACCGTTAATGTTTTGGGTGGCACCTGGCGATTGTATGATAGCGGAAATAATGCAAGGCCTTTAAATGTGGGTCAATCCGGAACGGGGACGCTGAATATTAAACAGAAGGGTCACGTCGATGGAGGCTATTTAAGATTAGGTTCTTCGACAGGAGGCGTCGGGACGGTCAATGTTGAGGGAGAGGACTCTGTTCTGACGACCGAATTATTCGAAATAGGTAGCTATGGCACAGGTTCATTAAATATTACGGATAAGGGTTACGTCACGAGTTCAATCGTCGCCATTTTAGGCTATCAGGCGGGCAGTAATGGCCAGGTTGTCGTTGAAAAGGGTGGCGAGTGGCTAATAAAAAATAATGATTCCTCAATTGAATTTCAAATTGGTAATCAAGGAACTGGGGAGGCGACTATTCGCGAGGGGGGGTTGGTTACGGCTGAAAATACGATTATCGGTGGCAATGCCACCGGTATCGGAACCCTGAATGTGCAGGATCAAGACTCTGTCATCACGGTACGCAGACTCTATAATGGATATTTCGGTAATGGCACAGTCAATATTTCCAATAATGGACTGATTAATAACAAAGAATATTCATTGGTGGGCGTTCAGGACGGTTCCCACGGTGTCGTCAACGTGACCGATAAAGGGCATTGGAATTTCCTCGGAACGGGCGAAGCTTTCCGCTATATCTATATCGGTGATGCTGGCGACGGTGAACTTAATGTCTCGAGTGAAGGCAAAGTAGATTCGGGAATTATCACTGCGGGGATGAAAGAAACAGGCACAGGCAACATTACTGTTAAGGATAAGAACTCCGTTATCACTAATCTCGGAACTAATCTTGGTTATGACGGCCACGGCGAAATGAATATCAGTAATCAGGGGCTTGTTGTCAGCAACGGAGGAAGTTCACTCGGTTATGGAGAAACCGGCGTCGGGAATGTCAGCATCACCACGGGGGGAATGTGGGAGGTCAATAAGAATGTCTATACCACCATTGGTGTTGCGGGCGTCGGAAACCTCAATATTAGCGATGGCGGTAAGTTCGTATCGCAAAATATTACTTTTTTGGGCGATAAAGCAAGCGGTATCGGCACACTGAACCTGATGGATGCGACATCATCGTTCGATACTGTGGGTATCAATGTCGGTAATTTTGGTAGCGGTATCGTAAATGTCAGTAATGGTGCCACCCTTAATTCAACGGGCTATGGATTTATCGGAGGAAATGCCTCCGGTAAGGGGATAGTTAATATTTCAACGGACAGTCTCTGGAATTTAAAGACATCATCTACTAACGCACAATTGCTACAGGTCGGTGTATTAGGCACGGGTGAACTGAATATTACCACCGGAGGTATAGTTAAAGCGCGTGATACACAGATAGCTCTCAATGACAAAAGTAAGGGCGACGTGAGGGTGGATGGGCAGAACTCTCTTCTTGAAACATTCAATATGTACGTAGGGACATCTGGTACGGGTACGTTAACCCTGACGAATAACGGTACGCTGAATGTCGAAGGTGGAGAAGTTTACTTAGGTGTTTTTGAGCCTGCTGTAGGAACGCTAAACATTGGTGCTGCTCACGGTGAGGCGGCGGCAGATGCCGGATTTATCACCAATGCGACGAAAGTGGAGTTTGGTCTTGGCGAAGGCGTTTTTGTCTTTAATCATACCAATAACAGTGATGCCGGCTACCAGGTCGATATGCTGATTACAGGTGACGATAAAGACGGAAAAGTGATCCATGATGCAGGCCATACGGTGTTCAATGCAGGGAATACTTATAGCGGTAAAACGCTGGTCAATGACGGCCTCCTGACCATTGCGTCTCATACGGCAGATGGGGTAACGGGCATGGGGTCGAGTGAAGTAACCATTGCAAACCCCGGTACGCTCGACATTCTCGCATCAACGAACAGTGCAGGAGATTACACGCTGACCAATGCGCTCAAAGGCGATGGCTTGATGCGAGTGCAGCTGTCATCCTCCGACAAGATGTTTGGCTTTACCCATGCAACAGGGACTGAATTCGCCGGTGTTGCCCAACTGAAAGACAGTACCTTCACTCTGGAACGCGACAACACCGCTGCGCTTACTCACGCGATGTTGCAGTCTGACAGTGAAAATACCACATCGGTAAAAGTTGGAGAGCAATCCATTGGTGGACTGGCCATGAATGGAGGTACCATCATTTTCGATACGGATATTCCTGCTGCGACGCTCGCGGAGGGATATATCAGCGTCGATACGCTGGTTGTCGGCGCGGGTGACTACACCTGGAAAGGCCGTAACTATCAGGTAAACGGGACGGGCGACGTGCTTATCGACGTGCCTAAACCGTGGAATGATCCCATGGCGAATAACCCTCTGACGACGCTCAATTTGCTGGAACACGACGATAGCCATGTCGGCGTTCAACTGGTGAAGGCGCAAACGGTTATTGGGTCGGGTGGCTCATTAACGTTACGTGATTTACAGGGCGACGAGGTGGAAGCGGACAAAACGTTACACATTGCGCAAAACGGAACGGTGGTCGCCGAGGGTGATTATGGATTCCGCCTCACGACCGCACCAGGTAATGGTTTGTACGTTAACTATGGGCTGAAAGCGCTGAACATCCATGGTGGGCAAAAGCTGACGTTAGCCGAACATGGCGGAGCCTATGGCGCAACGGCCGATATGTCGGCAAAAATCGGTGGTGAAGGGGATCTGGCAATCAATACGGTGCGACAGGTTTCGCTTTCCAACGGTCAGAACGACTATCAGGGGGCAACCTACGTTCAGATGGGGACATTACGTACCGATGCGGATGGTGCACTTGGCAACACCCGGGAACTGAACATCAGCAACGCGGCCATCGTCGATCTTAATGGATCGACGCAGACGGTAGAGACATTCACCGGGCAGATGGGTTCGACTGTTTTGTTCAAAGAGGGGGCGCTGACGGTAAATAAAGGTGGGATCAGTCAGGGTGAACTGACAGGTGGCGGAAACCTGAATGTTACAGGGGGAACGCTGGCTATCGAGGGGCTTAATGCACGCTACAATGCGTTAACCAGCATTAGCCCAAATGCGGAAGTCAGCCTCGATAATACTCAGGGGTTAGGCAGAGGAAATATTGCCAATGACGGTCTGTTAACGCTAAAAAACGTGACTGGCGAACTGCGTAATAGCATAAGCGGGAAGGGTATCGTGAGCGCAACCGCCAGGACAGATGTAGAGTTGGATGGCGATAATAGCCGCTTTGTGGGGCAATTCAACATTGATACAGGCAGCGCGCTCAGCGTCAACGAGCAGAAAAACCTGGGTGATGCTTCCGTTATCAATAATGGCCTGCTCACCATCTCCACTGAGCGTAGCTGGGCGATGACGCACAGTATCAGCGGTAGCGGTGATGTGACAAAACTGGGTACCGGGATCCTGACTCTTAACAACGATTCCGCGGCGTATCAGGGTACGACGGATATCGTGGGGGGGGAAATTGCTTTCGGTTCCGACTCTGCCATTAATATGGCAAGTCAACACATTAATATCCATAACAGCGGTGTGATGTCGGGAAATGTCACCACTGCAGGTGATATGAACGTTATGCCTGGGGGGGGCACTGCGTGTCGCTAAAACCACTATCGGCGGCAACCTGGAGAATGGCGGCACGGTTCAAATGAATAGCGAAGGGGGGAAACCGGGGAATGTACTGACCGTTAACGGCAACTATACCGGAAACAATGGCCTGATGACGTTCAACGCGACGCTGGGCGGCGATAATTCGCCCACCGATAAGATGAACGTGAAAGGCGATACCCAAGGGAACACTCGCGTTCGGGTTGATAACATTGGCGGCGTCGGTGCACAAACGGTCAACGGTATTGAACTCATTGAGGTTGGCGGTAATTCTGCAGGTAACTTCGCGCTGACCACCGGAACTGTCGAAGCTGGGGCTTACGTCTACACGCTGGCTAAAGGGAAGGGGAATGACGAGAAAAACTGGTATCTGACCAGTAAATGGGACGGCGTAACGCCAGCGGATACACCCGATCCCATCAATAATCCCCCTGTTGTGGATCCGGAAGGCCCATCAGTTTATCGCCCGGAGGCCGGAAGCTATATCAGCAACATTGCCGCAGCCAACTCGCTGTTTAGCCATCGTTTACACGACCGTCTGGGTGAGCCGCAGTATACAGATTCACTGCATTCTCAGGGGTCGGCAAGCAGTATGTGGATGCGTCATGTCGGAGGGCACGAACGTTCAAGGGCCGGTGACGGTCAGCTAAATACTCAGGCTAACCGCTATGTATTGCAGCTAGGCGGCGATTTGGCGCAGTGGAGTAGCAACGCGCAGGATCGCTGGCATCTTGGCGTGATGGCAGGCTACGCCAATCAGCACAGTAATACTCAGAGTAATCGTGTGGGTTATAAATCGGATGGGCGCATCAGCGGTTACAGCGCTGGGCTGTACGCGACCTGGTATCAGAACGATGCGAATAAGACCGGCGCTTATGTTGACAGCTGGGCGCTGTATAACTGGTTTGATAACAGCGTCAGTTCCGATAACCGTTCTGCTGACGACTATGATTCTCGCGGTGTGACGGCCTCTGTTGAGGGTGGGTATACCTTTGAAGCGGGAACATTTAGCGGCAGCGAAGGGACGCTGAATACCTGGTACGTCCAGCCACAGGCGCAAATCACCTGGATGGGTGTGAAAGATTCCGACCATACCCGGAAAGACGGAACGCGCATTGAAACGGAAGGCGACGGAAATGTGCAAACGCGACTTGGGGTGAAAACCTACCTGAACAGCCATCACCAGCGTGACGATGGTAAACAGCGTGAGTTCCAGCCTTACATTGAAGCGAACTGGATCAACAATAGCAAAGTCTACGCCGTGAAGATGAATGGTCAAACCGTAGGCCGTGAAGGTGCGCGTAATCTCGGTGAAGTACGTACCGGGGTTGAGGCGAAAGTAAATAACAACCTTAGCCTGTGGGGGAATGTCGGTGTGCAACTAGGTGATAAAGGCTATAGCGATACTCAGGGCATGCTGGGAGTGAAATATAGCTGGTAAACCGTATAAGCCGCATGTCGAGATGGCATGCGGCTTAATATTGCCGACTTCAAACGGCGCATCAACGCCTTATTTAAATCCTCCTTTTTATCCGCGATCGCGGATATCGCAGCGTTTATCCCGTAGAGCGGATAAGATGTGTTTCCAGATTGACTTATCCTCACTAAAGGATAAAACTTATAATATCCCCTTAAGCGGATAAACTTGCTGTGGACGTATGACATGATGAGCTTTCAGAAGATCTATAGCCCAACGCAATTGGCGAATGCAATGAAACTGGTTCGCCAGCAAAATGGCTGGACGCAGAGCGAGCTGGCGAAAAAAATTGGTATTAAGCAGGCGACGATTTCCAATTTCGAAAACAACCCTGACAATACCACGCTCACGACATTTTTTAAGATTTTACAGTCGCTTGAACTCTCAATGACGCTATGCGACGCGAAAAATGCCTCGCCAGAATCAACAGAACAGCAAAATCTGGAGTGGTAATGCCTAAACTTGTCACTTGGATGAACAACCAGCGGGTAGGCGAGTTAACGAAGTTAGCCAACGGCGCGCACACCTTTAAGTATGCACCGGAGTGGTTAGCAAGCCGTTATGCCAGACCGTTGTCACTTTCGCTGCCATTGCAGAGGGGGAATATCACCTCTGATGCCGTATTTAACTTCTTCGATAACCTGTTACCCGATAGCCCGATTGTACGTGACCGGATCGTTAAACGTTATCATGCCAAATCCAGACAACCGTTTGATTTATTGTCAGAAATAGGGCGAGACAGCGTTGGTGCCGTGACGTTAATACCCGAAGACGAAACCGTAACGCATCCGATAATGGCATGGGAAAAGCTTACTGAAGCCAGACTTGAAGAAGTATTAACGGCTTATAAAGCAGATATCCCGCTAGGCATGATTAGAGAAGAAAATGACTTTCGCATCTCGGTTGCTGGCGCACAGGAGAAGACAGCACTGCTCAGAATAGGCAATGACTGGTGCATTCCGAAAGGAATAACGCCGACGACGCACATCATTAAATTACCGATTGGCGAAATCAGGCAGCCCAATGCGACGCTCGATCTCAGCCAAAGCGTTGATAATGAGTATTACTGTCTGCTGCTGGCGAAAGAACTTGGGTTGAATGTTCCGGACGCAGAAATCATTAAAGCGGGAAATGTGCGCGCGTTAGCGGTCGAACGTTTTGACAGGCGTTGGAATGCTGAGCGAACGGTTTTACTTCGCTTGCCACAGGAGGATATGTGTCAGACATTCGGTTTACCTTCATCGGTGAAATATGAATCAGATGGAGGCCCAGGCATCGCGCGGATCATGGCTTTTTTGATGGGGTCCAGCGAGGCGCTGAAAGATCGCTATGATTTTATGAAATTCCAGGTCTTCCAGTGGTTGATTGGCGCAACGGACGGTCATGCAAAAAACTTCTCCGTATTTATTCAGGCTGGCGGCAGTTATCGACTCACGCCATTTTACGACATCATTTCAGCATTTCCGGTCCTTGGCGGTACGGGAATACACATCAGCGATCTCAAACTGGCAATGGGGCTTAACGCATCCAAAGGCAAAAAAACGGCAATCGATAAAATTTATCCGCGACATTTTTTGGCGACAGCAAAGGTGCTGAGATTCCCGGAAGTGCAGATGCATGAAATCCTGAGTGACTTTGCCAGAATGATTCCAGCAGCACTGGATAACGTGAAGACTTCATTACCGACAGATTTTCCGGAGAACGTGGTGACGGCAGTTGAAAGCAATGTGTTGAGGTTGCATGGACGGTTAAGCCGAGAATACGGTAGTAAGTGAGATATGGGGTTTGGTCATTGTTAATGAGCATGACAATCATGACCGCCAACGACTGGATTCTTCCTTGGTTTATATTGGTGCGCATAATGTATATTATGTTAAATCATGTCTGAGTGATGCGAAGTGCTTTTCTGGTAGTCGTTATTCGTTCAGGGTTCAAGAACTTAAGCCTCTCCTCTTTCATAATTGGCCTGTGCATGGAGAAATAGCCTGGTTATTCCCTGCCCCATGCTAAGAGCGCAGTGTCTGTCGCATAGACACTGCATACGAAAACACCAGAGGGTGCTGTTACTTATTTAAGGACGGATCAAGCGGGAATGAGTCCACTCCGGTATCAGAAATGGCTACGTCTCAATGAAGTCAGGCGACAGATGCTGAATGAACATTACGATGTCACCACAGCAGCCTATGCTGTCGGTTACGAAAGCTATCCCATTTCAGTCGGGAATATTCGCGGATGTTTGGAGAGTCACCCAAGAGAGATATTACCAGGTTAAGAAAGTCTGTCGGACAGCTTTAATAAACCCTGCACTTATCTGTTTAGAGCAATTCGGTGTTAGTTTCAGCAAGCAAACATTAACCATAGCTAATGATTTATAGCCATATTAACCATTGGTAGCTCTTGACCTTTCCTGACACTTCCCTTGTTCGCAATAATATTCTGTTTAGTCACGGTTTATAAATAACATGCATAATGAAATCGTCATGTTATTTAGCGACATAAAATGTTTTTGCAAATACTCTCTTCAACAAGTGCAGCAATAAACTTGTTGTGGAACCAATATCCAGGTCGCAGGATATCGCTATTCTACGCAAGGTTTTTATAACTTATCCGACAGTGCCTACAGTCGAATGAGTGGTTACACCGTCAAGCCTCCTACCGGAGACACCAATGAGCAGACACAATTTATTGATTATTTTAATCTGTTCTACAGTAAGCGTGGTCAGGAACAAATAAGCATCTCTCAGCAGCTTGGAAATTACGGTACGACATTTTTCAGTGCCAGTCGCCAAAGTTACTGGAACACGTCACGCAGCGACCAGCAAATATCATTTGGATTAAATGTGCCGTTTGGTGATATTACGACTTCGCTGAATTACAGCTATTCCAATAATATATGGCAAAACATTAGCGGGCGCGTCCTCGATTATGGCTGCACAGTCTCATCGGATTCGCTTAATTTTACCGTAGATCTCCAAAAAAACAGTGCCAGACAATTTCCAACGACCGGTAGCACAAGTCCAGCCGTCCCTTTTCAGATTACGTTAAGTGAATGCAGCAAAGGGACAACGGGGGTTCGGGTTGCATTTAACGGTATTGAGGATGCAGAAAATAATACTTTGTTGAAACTGGATGAAGGAAGCAATACGGCCTCCGGTTTGGGTATAGAAATATTGGACGCAAATATGCGTCCGGTGAAACTGAATGATCTTCATGCCGGGATGCAGTGGATCCCACTGGTACCAGAACAGAACAATATTTTGCCTTACTCCGCTCGTCTGAAGTCAACTCAGAAGTCCGTCAATCCGGGACTGGTGAGGGCTTCGGCAACCTTTACCCTTGAATTTCAATAATCAGAGTCAGATATGAAAAGACTTCACAAGAGGTTCCTGTTAGCTACGTTTTGCGCGTTATTCACAGCAACTCTCCAGGCCGCCGATGTCACTATCACTGTTAATGGTCGGGTAGTCGCTAAACCCTGCACTATTCAAACCAAAGAAGCTAACGTTAATCTCGGGGATCTTTATACGCGCAATCTGCAACAACCTGGTTCTGCATCTGGCTGGCACAATATTACTTTGTCATTAACCGATTGTCCGGTTGAAACAAGTGCAGTGACGGCAATCGTGACAGGTTCAACTGACAATACGGGTTATTACAAAAATGAAGGTACTGCCGAAAATATTCAGATAGAGCTGAGGGATGACCAGGATGCTGCGTTAAAAAATGGCGATAGCAAAACGGTTATTGTTGATGAGATCACTCGTAATGCACAGTTTCCACTTAAGGCAAGAGCTATCACGGTGAATGGAAACGCAAGCCAGGGAACGATCGAGGCGCTAATCAATGTGATCTACACCTGGCAATAACGTCGATTCGATTTTCTTAGCCTTCTTTTTAAATCAATTTTTAACCTTAGGATATATCATGGGTAAAACAATCAGTATAAAGGTCCTGTTCGGTATTTATCTTCTATTAATGGCAGGCAAAGTTTTTGCCTTCAGTTGTAATGTCGATGGCGGGTCAAGTATTGGAGCAGGTACAACCTCTGTTTATGTTAATCTCGACCCTGTAATACAGCCGGGCCAGAATCTGGTTGTAGACTTGTCTCAGCATATAAGTTGCTGGAATGATTACGGCGGCTGGTACGACACTGATCATATAAACCTGGTACAAGGCTCAGCTTTCGCAGGCTCCCTACAGTCATATAAAGGATCGCTGTACTGGAATAATGTGACCTACCCCTTCCCGTTGACGACAAATACCAACGTATTGGATATTGGTGATAAGACACCGATGCCATTACCGTTAAAACTCTATATTACCCCAGTTGGGGCGGCCGGTGGAGTTGTCATAAAAGCGGGGGAAGTCATTGCCCGTATTCATATGTATAAAATTGCAACATTAGGAAGCGGAAATCCGCGTAATTTTACGTGGAATATTATTTCAAATAACAATGTTGTTATGCCAACAGGCGGCTGCACCGTTGATAGTCGAAATGTCACCGTGGATCTCCCGGACTTTCCTGGAAGCGCAGAAATACCCCTTGGCGTATATTGCTCAAGCGAACAAAAGCTCTCATTTTATCTTTCGGGTGCCACCACTGACAGTAGCCGACAAGTGTTTGCTAACACAGCACCTGATGCAACAAAAGCATCGGGAGTGGGTGTCACTCTAATGCGTAATGGAAAAATACTGGCTACGGGAGAAAATGTCTCCCTGGGGACAGTAAATAAAAGCAAAGTACCTCTGGGTTTAAGCGCAACCTATGGACAAACAGGAAACAAGGTTTCAGCCGGAACCGTCCAGTCAGTCATTGGTGTCACTTTTATCTATGAATAATTGTGATTTTGACCTTAGTCTATGCGCTCCATTCACGAAAATTGCGCGGATAATTATTTTGTGAAGGCTATTAGCCTACACCTGTAAGAAAATCCGCGCACAATTGAAGCCAGAGTCTTATTTTTTATATTGAAAAATATGTTAATTTAAACACTATGAGAGATGATGCTTAACTTATCGTATTTAATCTATTGTTTAACGATAATAGATTAAAAATAGAAAGAGAGTAGTCCCCTACTCTTATATATCCATGTTGGCGATAATCCCTTTGTATGTACTGTGCATCATCGCTATTACAAATCCTAATAATTCATTTCCACACAGGATAAGTAGATGAAGAAAAAAATTGAATCCTACCAGGGTGCTGCAGGTGGTTGGGGTGCTGTTAAATCCGTAGCGAATGCAGTACGTAAGCAGATGGATATACGCCAGGATGTTATTGCCATGTTTGACATGAATAAGCCAGAGGGCTTTGACTGTCCGGGTTGTGCATGGCCAGATCCTAAGCACAGTGCGTCATTCGACATTTGTGAAAACGGCGCAAAAGCAATCGCCTGGGAAGTCACGGATAAGCAGGTAAACGCCTCTTTCTTTGCTGAGAATACGGTTCAATCATTACTTACCTGGGGAGACCACGAGCTTGAGGCTGCGGGGCGACTCACTCAGCCTTTGAAATATGATGCCGTCAGCGACTGTTACAAGCCATTAAGCTGGCAACAAGCTTTCGACGAAATTGGCGCACGCCTTCAAAGCTATAGTGATCCCAATCAGGTTGAATTCTATACTTCGGGCCGCACTTCCAATGAAGCTGCCTTTCTTTATCAGCTTTTTGCCCGTGAATACGGGAGCAATAACTTTCCCGACTGCTCCAACATGTGCCATGAACCGACAAGCGTGGGTTTGGCAGCGAGTATCGGTGTAGGTAAAGGGACCGTGTTGCTGGAAGACTTTGAGAAGTGCGATTTAGTCATTTGCATTGGGCATAACCCTGGTACAAACCACCCTCGCATGCTGACTTCGTTGCGCGCTTTAGTGAAACGGGGAGCGAAAATGATCGCCATCAATCCTCTACAGGAACGTGGCCTGGAGCGATTTACCGCACCGCAAAACCCGTTTGAAATGCTGACGAACTCTGAGACTCAGTTGGCCAGTGCCTACTATAACGTGCGCATTGGTGGCGATATGGCGTTGCTCAAGGGGATGATGCGCCTGTTAATTGAGCGCGATGATGCTGCAAGCGCCGCAGGTCGGCCTTCATTGCTTGATGACGAGTTTATTCAAACGCATACCGTCGGCTTTGACGAGCTACGCCGTGACGTTCTCAATTCCGAGTGGAAAGATATCGAACGTATTTCTGGACTAAGTCAGACACAAATCGCCGAACTGGCTGACGCATATGCCGCTGCCGAACGCACCATTATCTGTTACGGAATGGGGATCACTCAGCACGAACATGGTACCCAGAACGTACAGCAACTGGTCAATCTGCTGTTGATGAAAGGTAACATTGGCAAGCCTGGTGCGGGTATCTGCCCACTACGTGGACACTCTAATGTACAGGGCGACCGAACCGTCGGTATCACCGAGAAACCGTCTGCAGAGTTTCTGGCTCGTCTGGGTGAGCGCTATGGCTTCACCCCACCTCATGCACCTGGACATGCTGCAATTGCCAGCATGCAAGCAATATGTACGGGGCAGGCTCGAGCATTGATCTGCATGGGGGGCAATTTTGCGCTGGCAATGCCAGATCGGGAAGCGAGCGCTGTACCGTTAACGCAATTAGATTTGGCGGTACACGTAGCCACTAAGCTTAACCGCTCTCATCTGTTGACCGCACGGCATAGCTATATTCTGCCGGTCCTGGGACGTAGCGAGATTGACATGCAAAAAAACGGTGCGCAGGCGGTAACCGTTGAGGATTCAATGTCGATGATTCATGCCTCGCGTGGCGTGTTAAAACCCGCCGGTGTAATGCTGAAATCAGAGTGTGCAGTGGTCGCGGGAATCGCGCAGGCAGCACTACCCCAGAGCGTGGTAGCCTGGGAGTATCTGGTGGAAGATTATGATCGCATTCGCAATGACATTGAAGCTGTGCTGCCAGAGTTCGCCGACTATAACCAGCGCATCCGTCATCCCGGTGGTTTTCACCTGATAAATGCAGCTGCTGAAAGGCGCTGGATGACGCCGTCAGGTAAGGCTAATTTCATTACCAGCAAAGGGCTGTTAGAAGATCCCTCTTCAGCGTTTAACAGTAAGCTGGTCATGGCGACAGTACGCAGCCACGATCAGTACAACACGACGATTTATGGTATGGATGATCGCTATCGAGGGGTATTCGGTCAACGAGATGTGGTCTTTATGAGTGCTAAACAAGCTAAAATTTGCCGTGTAAAAAACGGCGAAAGAGTTAATCTTATTGCGCTTACGCCAGACGGTAAGCGCAGCTCACGCCGCATGGATAGATTAAAAGTGGTCATTTACCCTATGGCTGACCGCTCACTGGTGACCTATTTTCCAGAATCGAATCACATGCTAACACTTGATAACCACGATCCATTAAGTGGCATTCCTGGCTATAAAAGTATTCCGGTTGAATTAGAACCATCAAATTAATGCCTCTTCTCATTTCTTCTGCTGTCATCCGCACAGCAGAAGAATTCCTCATTGACTATTATTTCGCAATTTGCTCACATGGATTAAATTAAACTACATACTATAAGATATAAACTTCTGCCTACAGCTGTAAGAAACTCCGCTCAGTACTGAAGCACCAGTCCTATTTCCTCTTTTCTCCAGCCTGTTATATTAAGCATACTGATTAACGATTTTTAACGTTATCCGCTAAATAAACATATTTGAAATGCATGCGACCACAGTGAAAAACAAAATCACGCAAAGAGACAACTATAAAGAAATCATGTCTGCAATTGTGGTTGTCTTATTACTGACACTTACGTTGATAGCCATTTTTTCGGCAATTGATCAGCTGAGTATTTCAGAAATGGGTCGCATTGCAAGAGATCTTACACATTTCATTATCAATAGTTTGCAAGGCTGAAAACAAACAGCAAATTATAAATATGAAATGTTAAAAAAGTATCGATAAAAACTTTATTGTTTTAAGGAGATAAAATGTCGCTCGTTTGTTCTGTTATATTTATTCATCATGCCTTCAACGCTAACATTTTAGATAAAGATTACGCCTTCTCTGACGGCGAGATCCTGATGGTAGATAACGCTGTTCGTACGCATTTTGAACCTTATGAGCGGCATTTTAAAGAGATCGGATTTACTGAAAATACCATTAAAAAATATCTACAATGCACTAACATCCAGACAGTGACGGTGCCTGTTCCTGCGAAGTTTTTACGTGCTTCAAATGTACCGACTGGATTGCTTAATGAAATGATTGCTTATCTCAACTCGGAAGAACGCAATCATCATAATTTTTCAGAACTTTTGCTTTTTTCTTGCCTGTCTATTTTTGCCGCATGCAAAGGTTTCATTACACTATTAACTAACGGTGTGCTATCCGTTTCTGGGAAAGTGAGAAATATTGTCAACATGAAGCCGGCGCACCCATGGAAGCTGAAAGATATTTGTGACTGCCTGTACATCAGTGAAAGCCTGTTGAAGAAAAAACTTAAGCAAGAGCAAACGACATTCTCACAGATTCTTTTAGATGCAAGAATGCAGCACGCAAAAAATTTGATACGCGTAGAAGGTTCAGTCAATAAAATTGCCGAACAATGTGGTTATGCCAGTACATCTTATTTTATTT
>ENA-OUVP01000140-OUVP01000140.1-marine-metagenome-genome-assembly--contig:-NODE-140-length-10565-cov-3.418574_pt1 | contig 10565 bp, 8 predicted proteins | sample MGYA00237960_ERZ584533 | MGnify/ENA primary metagenome ERZ584533 (study PRJEB26544, sample SAMN05421971) | marine metagenome | isolation source: Line P, North Pacific Ocean | place: Canada:British...
CCCGCGAAACGCAAGACAGTGAAACGCTGGACACCGCCGACGCGCTCGAACAAAAAGAGATGCCGGAAGAGCTGCCGCTCGATGCCAGTTGGGACACCATTTACACCGCTGGTACACCATCCGGCACCAGCGGTGACTACATTGACGACGAGCTGCCGGTCTACCAGGGCGAAACGACGCAGACCTTGCAGGATTACCTGATGTGGCAGGTTGAGCTGACACCGTTTTCCGACACTGACCGCGCTATTGCTACCTCTATCGTCGATGCCGTTGATGAAACCGGTTATCTGACTGTCCCGCTGGAAGATATTCTCGAAAGTATAGGCGATGAAGAGATCGACATCGACGAAGTTGAAGCCGTCCTTAAGCGGATCCAACGGTTTGATCCGGTCGGTGTGGCGGCAAAAGATCTGCGTGACTGTCTGCTGATCCAACTCTCCCAATTCGATAAGACCACGCCGTGGCTGGAAGAGGCCAGACTGATCATTAGCGATCATCTCGATCTGTTAGCCAATCACGACTTCCGCACTTTAATGCGCGTCACGCGTCTGAAAGAAGATGTGCTGAAAGAAGCCGTCAATCTGATCCAGTCGCTCGATCCGCGCCCCGGGCAGTCGATCCAGACTGGCGAACCTGAGTATGTCATTCCAGATGTGCTGGTGCGTAAGCATAACGGTCACTGGACGGTAGAACTCAACAGTGACAGCATTCCGCGTCTGCAAATCAACCAGCACTACGCCTCGATGTGCAATAACGCGCGCAACGATGGTGACAGCCAGTTTATCCGCAGCAATCTGCAGGATGCCAAATGGTTGATCAAGAGTCTGGAAAGCCGTAACGATACGCTACTGCGCGTGAGTCGCTGTATCGTTGAACAGCAGCAAGCCTTCTTTGAGCAAGGTGAAGAATATATGAAACCGATGGTACTGGCCGATATCGCCCAGGCTGTCGAAATGCATGAATCGACGATATCTCGCGTGACCACGCAAAAATACCTGCATAGTCCACGAGGCATTTTTGAACTGAAGTATTTCTTTTCCAGTCACGTCAATACCGAGGGCGGCGGCGAAGCTTCCTCCACGGCGATTCGTGCGCTGGTGAAGAAATTAATCGCGGCGGAAAACCCAGCGAAACCGTTGAGCGACAGCAAGTTAACCTCTTTGCTGTCGGAACAAGGTATCATGGTGGCACGCCGCACTGTTGCGAAGTACCGAGAGTCTTTATCCATTCCGCCGTCAAACCAGCGTAAACAACTCGTTTGACCCAACCGATAAGGAAGACACTATGCAGCTCAACATTACCGGAAATAACGTCGAGATCACCGAGGCACTGCGCGAATTTGTTACAGCCAAATTTGCCAAACTTGAGCAATATTTTGACCGAATCAACCAGGTCTATGTTGTTCTGAAAGTGGAGAAAGTCACCCACACCTCAGATGCAACACTGCATGTAAACGGTGGTGAAATTCATGCCAGCGCGGAAGGTCAGGACATGTACGCTGCCATTGATGGCTTAATTGATAAGCTGGCACGCCAGTTGACCAAACATAAAGATAAACTGAAACAACACTAATTGTCCGGGCAATTAGCATGTGCATGGCGGTCTGTTGTGCGGCACAACGGGCCATTTGTACGGTTAATGCTCCGAGCCTGTTCCACTGTTTGAGTGGGCAGGTTCTTAGGTGAAATTATGACAAATAATGATACAACTCTACAGCTTAGCAGTGTTCTTAACAGGGAATGTACGCGAAGCCGCGTCCACTGTCAGAGCAAAAAACGCGCCCTGGAAATCATCAGCGAGCTGGCGGCGAAACAACTTAGCCTGCCGCCTCAGGTGGTTTTTGAAGCTATCCTGACGCGGGAAAAAATGGGCAGTACCGGTATCGGCAATGGTATTGCCATTCCGCATGGCAAACTGGAAGAAGATACTCTGCGCGCCGTTGGCGTTTTCGTTCAGCTCGAAACGCCTATAGCTTTCGATGCCATCGACAACCAACCGGTGGACTTACTTTTTGCCCTGCTGGTGCCGGCAGACCAAACTAAAACGCACCTGCATACTCTGTCGCTGGTGGCGAAACGTCTGGCGGACAAAACCATCTGCCGCCGTTTACGCGCAGCCCAGAGCGATGAAGAGCTGTATCAAATCATTACGGATACCGAAGGTACTCCGGATGAAGCGTAGTTATTCGGTAATGTCTCTTTTAGACGTTGTGAGGAGAAACAGTACATGGTACTGATGATCGTCAGCGGACGTTCAGGTTCAGGTAAATCTGTCGCCCTGCGTGCGCTGGAAGATATGGGTTTTTACTGCGTGGATAACCTTCCCGTAGTGTTGTTACCCGATCTGGCTCGAACCCTGGCCGATCGCGAGATTTCTGCCGCCGTCAGCATTGATGTTCGTAATATGCCGGAGTCACCAGAAATATTCGAACAGGCGATGAGTAACCTGCCTGACGCTTTCTCACCGCAACTCCTGTTCCTGGATGCCGACCGTAATACCTTAATTCGTCGTTACAGTGACACGCGCCGACTGCATCCGCTTTCCAGCAAAAACCTGTCGCTGGAAAGTGCTATCGACAAAGAAAGCGATTTGCTGGAGCCTCTGCGTTCGCGAGCGGATCTGATTGTCGATACCTCAGAAATGTCCGTTCACGAGCTGGCTGAAATGCTGCGTACCCGTCTGCTGGGTAAACGTGAACGCGAACTGACCATGGTCTTTGAGTCTTTCGGCTTCAAACACGGTATCCCTATCGATGCAGATTACGTCTTTGACGTGCGCTTCTTGCCGAACCCGCACTGGGATCCGAAACTGCGTCCAATGACAGGTCTTGATAAACCTGTCGCCGCGTTCCTCGACCGCCACACAGAAGTACACAATTTTATCTACCAGACGCGAAGCTATCTTGAGCTATGGTTACCTATGCTGGAAACCAACAACCGTAGCTACTTGACGGTCGCCATTGGTTGTACCGGCGGGAAGCACCGTTCGGTGTATATTGCAGAGCAACTGGCAGACTACTTCCGCTCGCGCGGTAAAAACGTCCAGTCACGCCATCGTACGCTGGAAAAACGTAAACCATGACCGTCAAGCAAACTGTTGAAATCACAAACAAGCTGGGCATGCATGCCCGGCCTGCAATGAAGCTGTTTGAATTAATGCAGGGTTTTGACGCTGAAGTGCTCTTACGTAATGACGAAGGCACCGAGGCTGAAGCCAACAGCGTTATTGCGCTGCTGATGTTGGATTCTGCCAAAGGACGGCAGATTGAAGTTGAAGCGACCGGTCCACAGGAAGAGGAAGCACTGGCCGCCGTTATCGCCCTCTTTAATTCTGGTTTTGATGAAGATTAATCTTCATCACTTTGACATACAACTCCCTTCAAACTCCCCCCGACAATAAGAAAATCACGTACTGAAATCGTTCTCAATCAACGTCATTTGTACATTTTGTGCGCTTTTCACTTTCAGAAGAACCTTAAGAAAACCTTAAGAGGCATTGTTTAGGTTTTGTTTAAGTTAATCGACCATACTGGAGATCGTCAGAAAATATTTCCAGGAGATGGCATGATTCGCTTATCTGAACAAAGTCCCCTGGGCACCGGAAGACATCGGAAATGTTATGCGCATCCGGAAGATGCCCAACGCTGTATCAAGATTGTCTACCATCGTGGCGATGGTGGCGATAAAGAGATCCGCCGTGAGTTAAAGTACTACGCGCATCTTGGTCGCCGGTTAAAAGACTGGAGTGGAATACCGCGCTATCACGGTACCGTTGAGACGGATTGCGGAACCGGTTATGTCTACGATGTGATTGCAGATGTTGACGGCAAGCCTTCTATTACGCTGACCGAATTTGCTGAACAATGCCGTTACGAAGAAGACATTGCACAACTGCGCCAGCTACTGAAACAGCTGAAGCGTTATTTGCAGGATAACCGTATCGTGACGATGTCGCTGAAGCCGCAGAATATCCTCTGTCACCGCATCAGTGAGTCAGAGGTTATCCCGGTCGTCTGCGACAACATTGGTGAAAGCACATTGATTCCACTGGCGACCTGGTCGAAGTGGTGTTGTCTGCGTAAGCAAGAGCGGTTATGGAAACGATTTATCGCCCAACCGGCGCTGGCTATTGCCCTGCAGAAAGATCTGCAACCTCGTGAGAGCAAAACGCTGGCCCTCACTTCGCGCGAAGCTTAATCCAGCTGGTGTTGTTGCATAAACGGCTCACCGCCTAACTGATACATCTGCCGTAAAATCCACGCCTGACGGCTACGCACGTAGCCCGATGGCGAGGAGACTTTGAAACGAAGTGGATTAGGTAATACAGCTGCCAGTAATGCAGCTTCCGACCGGGTAAGTTTGCTCGCGGGTTTGTGGAAATAACGTTGTGCCGCAGCTTCGACGCCAAACACACCGTCGCCAAATTCGGCGATATTCAGGTAAACCGTCAGGATACGCTTTTTGCTCCAGACCGTTTCTATCCCCAGCGTTAATCCGGCTTCCAGCCCTTTTCGAACCCAGCTACGCCCATCCCATAAAAAGAGATTTTTGGCTGTCTGTTGAGAAATCGTTGAAGCACCGCGAATACGGTTTTCATTGCGCTCGTTGTGCGCCAGGGCTTTCTCAATGGAAGCGACATCAAAGCCCCAGTGCTCAGGAAATTTCTGATCTTCTGCGGCAATCACCGCCAGTCCCATCCACGGCGAGATTTGATCCATACTGACCCAGTCAGAATGTGCCACGTAACGAAAATTGCCATGCAGCCAGGCGCTGACCTGTCGCTCGACCATTACCGCTGAGAAGGGAACAGGCGCAACGCTAAACAACGCGATGCCCCCGCCCCAGAAAACGGCGAGGACAACCATTAACCGCAAAAGAAAACGGCGAACGAAACTAAACACCGTTAAGCGGCTTTTACTCATTCAGCCAGAACCAGCACGCGGGAAACCAGCTTATCAATGCCGCTCGCCGCTTCTGCAATGTTCTGCGCCAGCATATATGCTGGGGTGGTGACAATCTTATTGTCTTCATCAACCACGATATCATCGACAGGACACGGCACATGCTCCGCGCCCATCTCTTCCAGCACTTCTGCGGTATCGATATCAGTACCGATGGTCAAACGCAGCGGGAAATCGAAAATTTTCGGCAGCATCGCCGGGGCAATACACATAAAACCAAGCGGTTTTCCGGCCTGATGCATCGCTTGTGCCAGCGCCTTTAATTCACGGTCAACGGTGCATTCGCTACCAAGACTGGCAAAATTGCTTAAATTCTTCGCCGCGCCAAACCCCCCCGGCACAATCAACGCATCCAGTTCAGCGGCATCGGCCTGGGCCAGAGGACGGATTTCACCGCGCGTTATTCGTGCCGCTTCAATCAGCACATTGCGCGTTTCCGTCATCGCTTCGCCAGTTAAATGGTTGATAACATCAACCTGCTGCTTATCCGGTGCAAAGCAGACCGCCTGCGCACCGCTGCGTGAAATAGCTAACAACGTCAACACCGCTTCATGAATTTCAGAACCGTCATAGACGCCGCATCCGCTCAGAATTACGCCAATTTTCTTCATTGTGATCATCCTTTCGCAATTGACTGAAACACATTAATTTTTTTAATAAAAATGGTACGCATCACACATTTAACTGATTCATGTAACAAATCATTTAAGTTTTGCTATCTTAACTGCGTGCGGCCTGAAAAACAGTGCTGTGCCCTTGTAACTCATCATAATAATTTACGGCGCAGCCAAGATTTCCCTGGTGTTGGCGCAGTATTCGCGCACCCCGGTCTAGCCGGGGTCATTTTTTAGTGGCTTTTGCCACCCACGCTTTCAGCACTTCTACGTCGTGACGCCACTCTTCTTTCATCTCTTCAATCCATTCACCGACGTTATCTTCCCAGGCCGGAAGGTCAGGAGACTGAATTTGCTGACCCAGCTGTTGCAGATGGCGTAACCCCACTGCCCCCGCCGCACCTTTAATTTTATGTCCTTCCTCAACAATGCCTTTTTTATCCTGCGCCGTCAGATTCGACTCCAGCACGCTGACATAGCCCGGCATCATCTTCTCAAACACCGCTAACCCGTCGGTGATCAGCTTCGGTCCTACAAGTTCGAGATACTGTTCCAGCATGGGAATATCGAGCAATGCTTCTGATTTACTGTTCTCTTCTGTCGTCACCGTACTCTCCTCATCATCCTGGGTATCCCAGAATTTCTTGATCATCGCGGTTAGCGCCGGAACAGAAAGCGGCTTACTCAGCACATCATCCATTCCAGCATTGAGGTACTCTTGTTTGTCTTTCAGCACGTTAGCGGTTAAGGCCACCAGCGGCGGTAAATCCTCGCGCGGATAACGTTTCGTCAGTTCACGAGAGATATCCAGCCCGGTCATATCTGGCAACTGAATATCCAGCAACACCAGGTCGTATTCGCCCGGTTTAAACATCTCCAGCGCCGCCTTGCCGGTCATGGCGACATCAACGCTGTTACCTAATTTTTCCAGCACAGAACGCGCAACAATCACGTTCAGTTCAATGTCTTCCACCAGCAGCACATTCAGCGCCGGTAAAGGCATATCGTCTTCATCAAACGCATCATCGACCTCTTCTGCTACCGACGGTGCGTGGATCGTCAACGTAAAGGTTGAACCTTTGCCCTGTTCGCTGGTAACCGTAATATCGCCGCCCATATTTTTCGCCAGACGACGAGAAACGGCCAGACCAATACCGGTGCCGGTGGCAGGTTTACCGCCATGACTGTCTTTCACCTGGTAATACATGGCGAAAATTTTATCCAGCTCATCCTGCGGAATGCCGATACCAGAGTCTTCCACTTCAAAATGCAGCATATCGCCTTCATCGTAGCGCACGCGCACGGTAACCTGGCCTTGCTGGGTGAATTTGACGGCGTTACTGATGAGGTTCCACAGGATCTGCCGTAAACGCGTCCCGTCGGTAATGACCTGATGCGGTAATGGCAGCGTCGGCTCCAGGTTAAAGCGCAATCCTTTTTGTTGCGCCTGCAATGCGGAGAGATTTTCCAGATCGGCAAGGAAGCTGGTGAAATCAACCGGTTGATTATCAAGCTGGACCTTGCGCCGTTCCATCTTATCCATGTCGATAATATCGTTAAAGATATTCCCCAGCGTGACGGCCGAAACATGGATGGTCTTGAGATATTTTTCCTGCTCGGCGGTGAGTTCGGTATCCAGCAGAATGCGGCTCAGACCGACGATACCGTTCAGCGGTGTACGCAATTCGTGACTGATGGTGGAGATAAACGTCGTTTTGTCGCGGCTGGCCCGTTCAAGCGCATCCTGATACCGCTTACGCTCGGTAATGTCGCGACCAAAGCCCATCAAACCGTGACGTTTACCCACGCGGTCGTAGTACGGCACTTTACGGATTTCAAAGCAGGCTTTGCGCCCGTCCGGGTAATCCAGCCACTGTTCATAGGTCAGTGACACATTATGACGGAACACTTTTTCATCGGTTTCAATGACTTTTGCGGCGGCTTCCGGTGAGTAAACATCAGCAGGTTTCAGGTGAACCAGTTGTTTTTCGCTTTTTCCGGTCAGCAGCTCCATCGCGCGGTTACAGCCGGAAAACTCTTTATCTTCGTTACGATAAAAAACCAGGTCGGGTGAAGCATCAAGGAAGGAACGTAAGAATGAGGATTGCTGCTCGAGCTGAATTTGTGTCTCTTCGCGCTCTTTGATTTCAATTTTCAGTTGGCCGAAGGTTTCCTGCAGTTCTGCTTCCGCTTTTTCACGAACGGCAATTTCCTGATTTAGCTGGGCAATATTATCTTTTAACTGAACGTTGAGGCTCAAATCGCGCTCGCGCATCTCCTCCAGTTTTTGCACCAGCCGTGACAGACGTTGTCGTGACTCCTCCAGTTGCTCGACGACCACCGATAGAAAGTAGACCGCCCACGGCGTAATCAGCAAACCAAAGAAGATAGAACGAATAACATCAATGCTTTCGACCTGACCATGCAGCACCATGGTTACCGCCATTTGTACCACAATGGCAAGAACGACGAGGGCCAGCGCCAGCAACATTGAGAAGCGCACCAGACCTAACTTCATCATCAGGTCAACATAATACTGCGCCAGCAGACGAATTTGCTTCATTAGGGAATTCCTTCACGACAACCTGCCCCAATAATACCCAATTCTGACAGTTACGTTATAAATTGTGTGAGAAATGCGGAATTCCCCTCAACGACCTACTCCGTTGGAGGTAGCCACGGACGTCCCAGCGCCGATCCCTGTACGCCATGTTCATTCAGATAGCGATCCAGCTCGACCATTCCCGTCCATCGATTTTCGCACCACAGCGGAGCAAGCAGCGTCGGGCGACGGGCGCTGGCGGAAATGCGGTGGTAGATCACTTCCGGTGGCGTATGGCGAATCATTTCTCCGGCAGTGAGCGTGTAATCCTCCAGTTCAATACCGTTCAAACGCCCCGCTTCCCAGGCTTTCGCCATAATGCTGCCTTTCACAATATGCAGCGGATGCAGCTTTATGCCGTCCACGCCGGTTTCAACCACTCGCTCCAGCGTTTGCAAACATTCAGCCTGCCCTTCGCCAGGCAGGCCGACAATTAAGTGGGAACACACCTTCAGCCCGCGCTGACGTGCCAGCTGGGTTGTACGCTGATAACAGGCAAAATCATGGCCGCGGTTGATGCGATGCAGTGTTTTGTCGTGGGCGGTTTGTAGCCCCAGCTCCAGCCACACTTCGTAACCCTGGTCCTTATATTCGCAAAGCAGATCCAGCACCGCATCCGGCACGCAGTCCGGGCGGGTACCCACACACAAACCGACAATATTGGCCTGGCTCACCGCCTGCTGATACATAGAACGCAGCACCTGAACTTCCGCAAAGGTGCTGGTATACGCCTGAAAGTAGGCCAGATAGCGTTTAGCGCGGTTAACTAAATTCGCCTGGTGCGCCAGTTGCTCGGCAATGGAACGATGCTGCTGCGCTTCATCGGCAAACGAGGCAACATTACAGAATGTGCAGCCACCACGCCCGATGGTACCGTCACGGTTAGGGCAGCTAAAACCGCCGTGCAGCGTCAGCTTATGCACCTTTTGCCCATAACGACGGGTGAGATCACCACCAAACATATTGACTAATTTCTGTAACTGCATAATCTGATAGACCGCGCCTTGAAAAGAGGCCAAAGCCTGCCATTTTTAGCTCAATTCGGCGATGACCTGGATCAATCGTCCCGGCCTGCTTTTATCAACTGCATAATCAATCAAAATTACCGAAATTTCATGCATAATCACATAAATCACTTTTGCTTATCTTGTGTCAGATTTTTTTATCTCCTGATGGATTTTAGGCAAAAACAGTAGCATGAAACGTCATTACCAATTAAGGCAGTATAAAATGCTGGTTTTGTCGTCAGTTCAAGGCAGGATAAGGGTTAACACACCTTTATGACAGTCAGGAATTGACTGTTTCTCTAACGACTTCCCTTTTAGCCTTAAAGATAAAATCCATTTTAATTTCAGTCATTTAATAAAGAATTTTGCGCTAAAGCACATTTCTGTACCAATAAGCTTGCCATTTGACCTGTATCAGCTTTCCCGATAAGTTGGAAATCCGCTGGAAGCTTTCTGGATGAGCAGCCTGCTCATCATATTTATGCAGTAATTGAGATCCCCTCTTCACCGTATTAACCGATGCGAAAAGGACAACAAGGGGGCGAATGCGAGGCGCGCGTATGACACGCAAACCCCGTCGCCACGCTCTTTCTGTGCCCGTGCGCAGCGGTTCGGAAGTGGGGTTCCCGCAGAGCCTGGGGGAGGTTCACGATATGTTGTACGATAAATCCCTTGAGAGGGATAACTGTGGTTTCGGCCTGATCGCCCACATAGAAGGCGAACCTAGCCACAAGGTAGTGCGTACTGCAATACACGCACTGGCCCGCATGCAGCACCGTGGCGCGATTCTCGCCGATGGTAAAACCGGCGACGGTTGCGGCTTGCTGTTACAAAAACCGGATCGCTTTTTTCGCATCGTTGCGCAGGAGCGCGGCTGGCGTTTAGCAAAAAACTACGCTGTCGGGATGCTCTTCCTGAATAAAGATCCTGAACTCGCCGCTGCCGCACGCCGCATCGTTGAAGAAGAACTGCAACGCGAAACCTTGTCGATTGTGGGCTGGCGTGATGTCCCCACTAACGAAGGCGTGCTGGGTGAAATCGCCCTCTCCTCTCTGCCACGCATTGAGCAAATTTTTGTGAACGCCCCGGCAGGCTGGCGTCCACGCGATATGGAGCGCCGTCTGTTTATCGCCCGCCGCCGCATTGAAAAGCGTCTCGAAGCCGACAAAGACTTCTACGTCTGTAGCCTGTCGAATCTGGTGAACATCTATAAAGGTCTGTGTATGCCGACGGATCTGCCGCGCTTTTATCTGGATCTTGCGGACCTGCGTCTGGAATCGGCCATTTGCCTGTTCCACCAGCGCTTCTCCACTAACACCGTACCGCGCTGGCCGCTGGCGCAACCGTTCCGCTATCTGGCGCATAACGGTGAAATCAACACC
>ENA-OUVP01000180-OUVP01000180.1-marine-metagenome-genome-assembly--contig:-NODE-180-length-8435-cov-3.769562_pt1 | contig 8435 bp, 9 predicted proteins | sample MGYA00237960_ERZ584533 | MGnify/ENA primary metagenome ERZ584533 (study PRJEB26544, sample SAMN05421971) | marine metagenome | isolation source: Line P, North Pacific Ocean | place: Canada:British Columbia...
GAGCACGGCAAATACCGGCTGAACATGGGCAGAATGGAACGCCTGCTTGTCGCCTGTGGTTTTACGGGAGATCACCGCGCCTGCGTTGGATTCTGAACCGGTTGCTGGCAGCGTCAGCACACAGCCCATCGGGATGGCGCTTTTAATCTCTTTACCGCCCGTTTGCAGAATGTGCCACGGATCGATATTTTCCGGATAGTTAGCCGCTGCGGCGATAAATTTGGTGCCGTCCAGTACAGAACCGCCGCCAACCGCCAGCAGGAAAGTCACTTTCTGTTCGCGAACCAGTTTCACGGCGTTCATCAGCGTTTCATAAGCCGGGTTTGGCTCAATACCGCCAAATTCCAGCACGTCCATGCCTTTCAGGGCATCCAGAACTTGATCGAGAACGCCGGTTTTTTTCACGCTGCCGCCGCCGTAGGTAATCAATACGCGAGCATCGTGAGGAATTTGTTCGCGTAAACCAGCGATTGCGCCTTTACCAAACAGAATGCGGGTTGGGGTGTGCAGATTAAAGTTGTTCATTACTTGCTCCCTTTGCTGGGCCAATATGAGGGCAGAGAACGATCTGCCTGATGTTTTTCATTGTGATCGCCAGCGCCCTGGCTCTCAATGCTCATTTCTGCCAATGTCTTGCCTATTTCTCCAGAGTGCTGGAGAAATGCTACAAAATTGCGCACAATCAAATTGCCGCATTATTCCTAAGAAATTACGCGATATGAAACGTGAAGAGATTTGCCGCTTGCTGGCGGATAAAGTTAATAAACTGAAAAATAAAGAAAATAGTTTGTCAGGACTGTTGCCCGATGTGCGTTTGTTGTATGGCGAGACGCCTTTCGCACGTACACCGGTGATGTACGAGCCTGGCATCATAATTCTCTTTTCCGGGCATAAAATCGGTTATATCAATGAACGCGTGTTTCGTTATGATGCCAATGAATACCTGCTGCTGACGGTGCCGTTGCCGTTTGAGTGCGAAACCTATGCCACGTCAGAGGTGCCGCTGGCAGGGTTGCGTCTCAATGTCGATATTTTGCAGTTACAGGAACTGTTGATGGACATTGGCGAAGATGAGCATTTCCAGCCGTCGATGGCAGCCAGCGGGATTAACTCCGCCACGTTATCAGAAGAGATTTTATGCGCGGCGGAGCGGTTACTCGACGTGATGGAGCGACCACTGGATGCGCGTATTCTCGGCAAACAGATCATCCGCGAAATTCTGTACTACGTGCTGACCGGACCTTGCGGCGGCGCGTTACTGGCGCTGGTCAGTCGCCAGACTCACTTCAGTCTGATTAGCCGCGTGCTGAAACGGATTGAGAATAAATACACCGAAAACCTGAGCGTCGAGCAACTGGCGGCAGAAGCCAACATGAGCGTATCGGCGTTCCACCATAATTTTAAGTCTGTCACCAGTACCTCGCCGTTGCAGTATTTGAAGAATTACCGTCTGCATAAGGCGCGGATGATGATCATCCATGACGGCATGAAGGCCAGCGCAGCAGCGATGCGCGTCGGCTATGAAAGCGCATCGCAATTTAGCCGTGAGTTTAAACGTTACTTCGGTGTGACGCCGGGGGAAGATGCGGCAAGAATGCGGGCGATGCAGGGGAATTAAATACGTTCCCGGTACAGCAACCGGGAACGGGGAAAATCGTCAGGCGTTACAGTATTTTTTTTTAATCACCACAAACAGCGTGCCTAACAAGCCAGCGGTTAACAAGGCAATTGGCAGGATCATCAGGAACGTCATTACCTGATCTTCATGGCGTTTAACGAACGGAATCATACTTAAGGCATAGCCAAAACTGGTTACCACGCTGACCCACAGCAATCCACTTAACCAGTTGAAAAACTGGAAGCGGCGGTTTGGCAGACCGGAAATTCCCGCCATGGTTGGCAGCAGCGTACGGACAAATGCAAGAAAACGTCCAGCCAGCAGCGCCAGCAGACCGTGGCGGTCAAACATGCAGGTGGCGCGCTGGTGATATTTAGCAGGAAGCTGTGCCAGCCAGCCTTTCACCGTTTTGGTATTCCCTAACCAGCGCCCCTGAATATAACTTAGCCAGCAGCCCAGACTTGCTGCGGCGGTCAGAATCGCAATCGTAGGCAGAAAATCCATAACCCCCTGGGCAATCAATGCGCCTGCCAGTATCAACAAGCTGTCGCCTGGCAAAAATGAGGCGGGCAGCAGGCCGTTTTCTAAAAACAGCGTGGCAAACATGACAAAGTAAACAACGCTAACAATATGAGGATCCGCCAGCGCGGCAAAGTCGTGTTGCCAGAGCGCAGCGATGATATCTTGAATAACAGCCATGGACTTTCCTGTGGAACAGCGTTTAAGCCTTTATCTGCCTATTGTACTCCTGAATCGTCCGGGACGCCTTGATCCCGGACGCAACAATTTAAGACTTTTCACAATAAAATGTCTGCAAAATTGTCCAAAAGTGGCAATGTTATACAATTCGCGCAAAACCGGCGTCCAGATCGGCAATCAGATCGTCGACATCTTCCAGACCAATATGCAGGCGAATCAAGGTCCCGCTAAAATCGATCTCGCCTTGTGGGCGAATGGCGGCGATATGTTCTGGTTGATTTGCCAGGATCAACGATTCATACCCGCCCCACGAGTAGGCCATGCTGAATAAACTGAAGTTATCCAGATAGTTCGCCAGCTCTTCATTATTGAGTTTTTTCTTAAGCACAAAGGAAAATAGCCCGCTGCTGCCTGTAAAGTCTCGTTTCCAGAATTCGTGACCTTTACTGCCAGGCAGAGCAGGGTGGTTAACTCGCGCAACTTGCGGATGTTCTGCCAGCCATTCAGCCACTTTCAGACTGCTTTCATGATGTTGACGCAAACGCACACCTAATGTGCGCAGGCCACGGCTGGTTATATAGGCGGTATCGGCATCGACCATCTGGCCCATCAGATAGGCATTTTCCCGTAGCTGCTCCCAGCAACGGGCATTGCACACGGCAGTGCCAATCATCGCATCTGAATGCCCAACCAGATATTTGGTGGCGGCTTGAATAGAAACATCGATGCCAAAATCCAGCGCCTTAAACAGCACACCGGCTGCCCAGGTGTTGTCGATCATAATGATGGCATCCGGCACCACACTGCGTACGGCGGCAACAATCGCCGGAACGTCGTGGACTTCCATGGTGATGGAGCCTGGCGATTCCAGAAACACGATTTTAGTGTTTGGCTGCAGATGCTTAACGATATCGGCACCAATCAGCGGATCAAACCATGATGTCGTTACGCCCAGTTTGCTGAGGATTTTGCTACAGAAATCCTGACTCGGTTCATAGGCGGTGTTGGTCATCAACACATGATCGCCCTGTTCGATAAAAGCAAGAATGGAATTAGCAACCGCTGCCGCCCCGCAGGGAAATAGCACGCAGCCTGCGCCACCTTCCAGTTCACACATCGCTTGTTGTAAGGAGAAATGGGTTAACGTTCCGCGCCGTCCATAGAACAACTCTCCATTGGCGCGATTACGTGTCGCGTGTTTTTTGGCTTCTACACTGTCAAAGACCAGCGAAGAAGCGCGCTGAATCACGCTATTTACCGCGCCGAGAGTGTATTTTTTGCTGCGTCCTGCATTCACCAGTTGAGTATCAAGCTTTTTGTCCGCCATGTCGGGATTCCTGTTTTTATACGTCTGGATGTCTAAACTAGCATGAATATTCGCGGGCGCATCCTGAAGAATTGGCATAAAGCAGAAAATTTTCGCAAATGGCGTGCTGGTGACTTTTTTACTGCGTAAACGCAAGGAAAAGAAAGCAAAGGTACGGCAGTATGCAAATAGTAATGAGAACGACTATCAATTCGACGTCGTTTTGATATTATTATGCGCAGATTTTGTGACTTGCGTCCTGGAGATACACAGTGGGTAATAATTTAATGCAGACGGACCTTTCCGTCTGGGGTATGTATCAGCACGCCGATATTGTCGTTAAGTGCGTGATGATTGGGCTTATTTTGGCCTCCGTAGTCACCTGGGCAATCTTCTTCAGTAAGAGCGTAGAGTTCTTCAATCAGAAGCGTCGCCTTAAGCGCGAGCAGCAACTGCTGGCTGAAGCGCGTTCCTTAAACCAGGCCAACGATATCGCCGCTTATTTTGGTAGCAAAAGCTTAAGGCTGCATTTGCTCAATGAAGCGCAGAATGAGCTGGAACTGTCAGAAGGCAGCGACGATAACGAAGGTATTAAAGAACGTACCAGCTTCCGTCTGGAGCGTCGGGTCGCCGCAGTGGGTCGTCAAATGGGCCGCGGTAACGGCTATCTGGCAACCATCGGCGCGATTTCTCCGTTCGTTGGTCTGTTTGGTACGGTCTGGGGCATCATGAACAGCTTTATTGGTATCGCGCAAACGCAGACCACTAACCTGGCAGTCGTTGCGCCGGGTATCGCAGAAGCTCTGTTAGCAACGGCAATCGGCCTCGTGGCAGCGATTCCTGCGGTCGTTATCTATAACGTATTTGCACGCCAGATTGGCGGCTTTAAAGCGATGCTGGGTGATGTTGCAGCGCAGGTATTGTTGCTGCAAAGCCGTGACCTGGATCTGGAAGCCAGCGCCGCTGCGCATCCGGTTCGTGTCGCACAAAAATTACGCGCAGGATAATATCCGATGGCAATGCATCTTAACGAAAACCTCGACGATAACGGCGAAATGCATGATATCAACGTGACGCCGTTTATCGACGTGATGTTGGTTCTGCTGATTATCTTTATGGTGGCGGCACCGTTAGCGACGGTAGATGTGAAGGTGAACTTGCCTGCTTCTACCAGCACGCCGCAGCCGCGCCCGGAAAAACCGGTTTATCTGTCGGTGAAGGCAGACAACTCGATGTTTATCGGTAACGATCCGGTCACCGATGAAACAATGATTACGGCGTTGAATGCGTTAACCGAAGGCAAGAAAGACACCACCATCTTCTTCCGAGCGGACAAAACCGTCGATTACGAGACGTTGATGAAGGTAATGGATACGCTGCATCAGGCGGGTTACCTGAAGATAGGTCTGGTCGGCGAAGAAACCGCCAAAGCGAAGTAAAGTAGAATTGCCTGATGCGCTACGCTCATCAGGCCTACAAAATCTATTGCAACATGTTGAATCTTCGTGCGTTTGTAGGCCGGATAAGGCGTTCACGACGCATCCGGCATTAGGTGCTCAATGCCTGATGCGCTACGCTTATCAGGCCTACAAAATCTATTGCAACATGTTGAATCTTCATGCGTTTGTAGGCGGATAAGGCGTTTTCGCCACATCAGGTAAGAGTGAATTCACAATGATGCCCGGTTGCTTTTCACAACCGGGCATTTTTTTAACCTAAATGCTCGCCGCCGCACACGCCGTGCACTTCTGCGGTGACGTAGCTCGACTCCTGACTTGCCAGATAAACATATACAGGGGCCAGTTCCGCCGGTTGCCCCGCACGTTTCATCGGCGTTTGCTGACCAAACTGCGGGATCTTATCCTGCGTTTGTCCGCCGGAAATTTGCAGTGCTGTCCAGATCGGGCCTGGCGCGACAATATTCACCCGAATACCTTTCTCCGCGACCTGTTTTGCCAAGCCACGGCTGTAGTTCAGAATCGCCGCCTTCGTAGCCGCATAGTCCAGTAAATGCGGACTTGGCTGGTATGCCTGGATTGACGAAGTGGTGATGATACTTGCACCTTTCGGTAGCAGGGGGATCGCTTCCTGGGTTAGCCAGAACAGCGCGAAAACGTTAATGGCAAAGGTCTTTTGAAACTGTTCGCTGGTGAGGTCTGCAATATCCGGAATGGCAACCTGTTTCCCGGCGACCAGCGCCATAATATCCAGCCCGCCTAACGCCTTGTGCGCTTCGTGAACCAGCGAACGGGCAAATTTCTCATCGCTTAAATCGCCTGGCAGCAGAACGGCTTTGCGTCCGCATTCTTCAATGATCTTTTTCACATCCTGAGCGTCTTCTTCTTCCACGGGAAGATAACTGATCGCCACGTCAGCCCCTTCACGCGCGTAAGCGATGGCGGCAGCGCGACCTATTCCGGAATCGCCCCCTGTCACCAGTGCTTTACGATCTTTCAGGCGACCGCTACCAACATAGGTTTTCTCGCCGCAATCCGGTACCGGTGTCATCTTCGCCTGGATGCCTGGCGTCGGTTGTTTCTGTTTGGGATATTCACCAGTGTAATACTGCGTGGTCGGGTCTTTTAAATGAGACATCGTTTTTCTCCCTTCAGGTTCAACGTCCTTTAAGGGTAGACGTTCTCGATGCGTTGATAAGGGAACCAGGAAGATCCCTAAACCTCAGAATTATGCGACAAAGGTTTAACGTATATGTTGATTTGCTGTTGCGTGCTGTTTACTCAATTGCGATATACTGTTGCCCGTTTTAACTACACGACAGGAATGTATGGAACGTTTTCTTGAAAATGCAATGTATGCTTCTCGCTGGCTGCTTGCCCCCGTGTACTTTGGCCTTTCGCTGGCGTTAGTTGCCCTGGCGCTGAAGTTCTTCCAGGAGATTATTCACGTACTGCCGAATATCTTCTCGATGGCGGAATCAGATTTGATCCTCGTGTTGCTGTCGCTGGTGGATATGACGCTGGTTGGCGGTTTGCTGGTGATGGTGATGTTTTCCGGTTATGAGAATTTCGTCTCACAGCTGGATATCTCCGAGAACAAAGAGAAGCTGAACTGGCTGGGGAAAATGGACGCAACGTCGCTGAAAAACAAAGTAGCAGCGTCGATTGTGGCAATTTCTTCCATTCACTTACTGCGCGTCTTTATGGATGCGAAAAATGTCCCGGATAACAAACTGATGTGGTACGTCATTATCCATCTGACGTTTGTGCTTTCTGCATTTGTGATGGGCTATCTTGACCGACTGACTCGTCATAATCACTGATCTGATTCGGGCGCGGTTCGCGCGCCCGTTATTAACAGGTCATTTATCGGAAGACGCCTGCCACAGATTCAGCTCGCCATCGGCGATATGCTGATCAATCTGCGCCAGCTCCTTGGTGCTAAATGTCAGATTATTCAGCGCCTGCACGTTCTCCTCTAGTTGCTCCGCGCGGCTGGCACCAATCAATACCGACGTCACGCGATCATCTTTCAGCAACCAGCTTAACGCCATTTGCGCCATTGATTGTCCACGCTGCTGTGCCATTTCATTCAATAAGCGCAGGCTGTTGAGGTTGGCTTCGGTAAGCATTTTCGGTGTCAGACCACGAACTTTATTCCCTTCACGATGCATCCGTGAATCTTGCGGAATGCCGTTGAGATATTTTCCGGTCAGCAATCCCTGAGCCAGAGGAGTAAAGGCAATACAGCCCACGCCGTTATTTTGCAGGGTATCCAGCAGGCCGCTTTTATCCACCCAGCGGTTCAGTAAATTGTACGAAGGTTGATGAATTAACAGCGGAATTTTCCACTCGCGCAGCAACTCGACCATTTTTTGCGTCCGCTCTGGCGAGTAAGAGGAGATCCCGACATACAGCGCCTTACCGCTTTGTACCGCATGAGCCAGCGCAGAGGCGGTTTCTTCCATCGGCGTATTTTCATCGACGCGATGAGAGTAAAAGATATCGACATACTCAAGCCCCATACGCTTCAGGCTTTGGTCGAGGCTGGCGAGCAGGTATTTACGTGAACCGCCAGAGCCGTAAGGGCCGGGCCACATATCGTAGCCAGCCTTGGTAGAGATAATCAGTTCATCGCGATAAGCGGCAAAATCCTCCCGCAGCAGGCGACCAAAGTTCTCTTCTGCGCTTCCTGGAGGCGGCCCGTAATTGTTGGCTAAATCAAAGTGCGTAATGCCCAAATCAAACGCTTTACGCAGGATCGCACGCTGTGATTCCAGCGCGTTAACGTGACCGAAATTGTGCCATAAACCGAGCGATAACGCGGGCAGGCGTAAACCACTTTTTCCGCAATAGCGGTATTGCATCTGCCCGTAACGTTCGGGATTCGCTAACCAGACCATGACCTCTCCTTTCCACCGTTCAATTTCGAAACAATGTTTCTAGTTTAGCGATTCGCCAGCGCGTATCCCGTAGTCTGGCTCACAGAGTGACGAAAAACTGGGCAAAAATACGTGCTTATGCTTTGCTTAAAAAAACACCAACTGAGGAGTGCAACGATGCCGCGTTTAACCGCCAAAGATTTCCCACAAGAGTTGCTGGATTACTATGACTATTACGCTCACGGGAAAATCTCGAAACGTGAGTTCCTCAACCTTGCGGCGAAGTGCGGTAGGCGGGATGACGGCATTAGCGTTGTTTGATTTGCTCAAGCCAAATTATGCGCTGGCGACTCAGGTAGAGTTTACCGACCCGGAAATTGTTGCTGAGTACATCACGTATCCTTCGCCAAATGGTCACGGCGAGGTGCGGGGTTATCTGGTGAAGCCCGCAAAGATGAGCGGCAAAACGCCAG
>ENA-OUVP01000257-OUVP01000257.1-marine-metagenome-genome-assembly--contig:-NODE-257-length-5943-cov-4.203375_pt1 | contig 5943 bp, 8 predicted proteins | sample MGYA00237960_ERZ584533 | MGnify/ENA primary metagenome ERZ584533 (study PRJEB26544, sample SAMN05421971) | marine metagenome | isolation source: Line P, North Pacific Ocean | place: Canada:British Columbia...
TGACCACCAAACCCTCCGCCGCCGCCATGATACCCCGCGTATTCCCGGAGGGATGTTTTCCCGTCAGGACCCACTAAAGATGGTATTTTCATACGTAAAACCTTGCAGGCCCCTGGCGTCGTGATGTGGTACCAACCTGAGATTCAAGGTCAGCAATATACTTTTTGAGATCGGTGACTGAGGTAGCTGTAAATTCCACTCTTCGACCGTCTTTCTGTACCGTCGCCACGCGCTTTCCCATCATCAGGTCATGTAACGCAGCGCGCGCGGCATCCAGTTCAGTCTGTGTTGCCATTATTCCTCTCCAGACAATGCCCGCGCGTAATCCGCCAGGGTCTTGTTATTGTTACGGGTGCCTTCTTCCTCCAGCAGGCTGGCAAGAAGTGAATCAAGGTTAAGCTGCCAGCGGGATATGCTTATACGCAGCGCCGCCAGTGCATAAACAAAGCAATCGAGCGCCTCATTTCGTCGTTTTTTGCTGTCCCAGACGATCTTTTTCTTTCCGTCTACCCATTTTTCCACCTGCTCTTCAGCTGTTAGTTGTTGGGCCTCTGTTAGATCGTAGATTTCTGGGTTATTCGGGAAATGAACCGCTCCCGCCAGCGGCTCGTCTCTTTGCGCCACCAGCGTGAAACGGTTATAAATCTGCTCTTTTGCGGTGTCTGTTCCTACCTCTGTGAGGTAAACACCATTCTTGTTACGCTTGCGTGGCATGTTCGCCACCGGCTTTCCATAAACCGACGCCCCCTTTATAGGGATCACACGAAACAGACCGTGTTTTTTTGAGCGGTTGTAGACGATGGTGGGGTCAATACCGCCGATATCCCAGCAGATACGGGATACCGACATTTCCACGCCATTCTTTCGGAGATAGGTTTTGTTAATCGCCTCGTCCACCCTGACGAGGGTCGCTTCATCATCATGACGGCCCATAATGATCTGCCGGTCAATCAGCCAGCTTTCCTCACCGGGCCCCCATCCCCAGACGCGCATTTCATATCGATCCAGTTGGGAGTCGATCCCGGCTGTCAGATAAGCAACACGCTCCGGTACGGATGCCCCGAAGAACTCTTTGCGTTCGGCCATGAGCTCCGCGTCAGGCCGTTCACCAATTTTAGGCTCCCATGTTTCGCCCAGAGTGGTGTTCACGAAGGTTTTACGCTTTCCTGTATCCCCTTTCGTTTTTAGCCAGTCTTTAACGATCTGAACCCAGGTGGTAAACGGGCTGTATGCCGTCCAGATGTGAAACGTCACGCTGTCTGGCGGGTCGATTTCGGTGCCTGTTGATGAAAACCAGGATAAACCGTCGCGCGTCCAGATCCCGGTGGTGTCGCAGATGTAACGAGCTTCAGTGAAATCCAGCTCCTGCTGCTTAATGACGCAGGCATTATGTTCACACAGGTAAAAGACGCTGGAGGGTTCGCCCGGTGTCCATTTCAGCCCGAACGGGGTCTCTTTGTCGCCGAATTTAAGGTACTGCTCTTCACCACAGTGCGGACAGGCAACATGAAAACGCATGAAATGCCCGGACTCGCTGGCAGCACGCTCAATCTGGCAGGTCCCCTTTGTTTTTGGCGTTGAGCCGCGAATAGATTTGGGCCAGACAGACCCCTCAATACGTTTATCACCCAGGAACGTCGGGGATCCCTCTTTCTCAATATCTTCATCGAATGCCGCCAGTTCATCGTAACCGGCGACATCGACCGATTTCTCACGATAGTTTTTCGCCGCTTTACCACCCAGACACCAGAACCCGCGACCGTTGGAGAAGCGTTTCATACTGAGCGTATTGTCCCGGTGCTTTTTTCCATACCAGGGGGCCAGCGCCAGAAGTGACGGAATATCGCGAATCGTCGGCTCAACATGCGACTTCATAAAGTTTTCGGCGTCACCATCAGTAGGCAGCCAGATAAGGGAATTTCGCTGCTTGTGCTGAATAAAATACGCATAAACACCCAGCAACATTTTTGAATAGCCAACACGGGCAGACTTAACAACGTTGACCTCACGTATGTAATCGTTACCCATCGCATTCATGATCGCGCGTTGAAACGGCAACGTTTCCCAGCGCCCTTCCTGGTAGGCCGACTCTTTGGGGAGATAGTAATTATCGTCTGCCCATTCAACCGCCGTTTGCGGCTCAGGTCGGTACAGCGAAAGTAGACCCGCGCGCGCAGAGTGCTGCAGCCCCTTAACCTGACTGTTCGATATATTCACTCAGCAACCCCGGTATTATTTCATCCAGCGCAGCTGCTTTGTTCATGGCTTTAATGATGTCCTTCTTGAGGAAATCAATATGTCGGTTTTCCAGCTCCGGGAAGCGCCGCTGAACCGACAGAGGAACTCCATCAAGAATGCTGGCTACTTCTCCGGCCATCCGCGACAGCACGAACGTGCAGAATGCGGTTTCCACCACCTCAGCGGAATCTTTTGCATTTTTTAGTTCCTGGGCATCTGCCTGCGCTCGGGTGAGGCGGTGACGCTCATAGTCAATCGTACCAGGCTGAAGGTCGGATTCCGATGCAAGACGAAGGTCTTCCACCTCCTTCCGTAATTTCTCATTCTCAATCGCCGCGTCGCGTGCGGAATACCATTCGATAGCCGCGGAAGATTCATAGAGGACCTCATTACCTTTTCCACCGCCACGTGCTACAGGCATTCCCTGATCCTGCCAGTTCTGAATGGTTCGCACGCTGACCCCAAATATTTCAGAAAGACGCTTTTTGTTGACCTCCATAGCTCACTCCATACACAAAAACAGAGAAAGGAAACGCCCTCTGGCTATTTAGCCGTTTTTAAGGCTTATCATTTCCTTTCTTTTCAGGGGGTGTTTACAGTTAAAACAATGAATTAGCGAGAAGAAGAACGGAAACGGCAAATGCCTGAAAATTTTCATAAATAGCGAGAATCTGCGAGGTCGCCGCCCCGTAACAAGGCGGATCGCCGGAAAGGACCCGCAAATGATAATAATTATCAATTGCATACTATCGACGGCACTGCTGCCAGATAACACCACCGGGGAAACATTCCATCATGATGGCCGTGCGGACATAGGAAGCCAGTTCATCCATCGCTTTCTTGTCTGCTGCCATTTGCTTTGTGACATCCAGCGCCGCACATTCAGCAGCGTTTTTCAGCGCGTTTTCGATCAACGTTTCAATGTTGGTATCAACACCAGGTTTAACTTTGAACTTATCGGCACTGACGGTTACCTTGTTCTGCGCTGGCTCATCACGCTGGATACCAAGGCTGATGTTGTAGATATTGGTCACCGGCTGAGGTGTTTCGATTGCCGCTGCGTGGATAGCACCATTTGCGATAGCGGCGTCCTTGATGAATGACACTCCATTGCGAATAAGTTCGAAGGAGACGGTGTCACGAATGCGCTGGTCCAGCTCGTCGATTGCCTTTTGTGCAGCAGAGGTATCAATCTCAACGCCAAGCGTCATCGAAGCGCAATATTGCTGCTCACCAAAACGCGTATTGACCAGGTGTTCAACGGCAAATTTCTGCCCTTCTGATGTCAGAAAGGTAAAGTGATTTTCTTTCTGGTATTCAGTTGCTGTGTGTCTGGTTTCAGCAAAACCAAGCTCGCGCAATTCGGCTGTGCCAGATTTAGAAGGCAGATCACCAGACAGCAACGCGCCACGGAAAAACAGCGCATACAGAACATCCGTCGCCGCGCCGGACAACGTGATAATTTTATGACCCATGATTTATTTCCTTTTAGACGTGAGCCTGTCGCACAGCAAAGCCGCCGAAAGTTAACGGTTTGCCCAGGCTCACAACTGAAAGACTTTCTACGGTGTGCGCGTGCGATGCGCGTAGAAGACTGATTTATCAACCTGTCTTTATATCAGGATTCATTACCTGACTATTTGTGGGTAAAGTTCGTAGTGCGCTGATCGTGCAAAATGATTTTAGTTGGGAACAGTTCGCAACTCTGTCCCATAAAAATCAGCATATTCCCATCTATCCCATATCCAGCGCATTGACCATCGGGATACTGAAGGGAGATTCCATCATCTCTTAGAAAGATCACCATCTCTTTTGTTTCAATTTGCATATAGCTACCTGGAGGATTTATGAATACAAGGATTTTCATGGACTATTACCATGAGATTGATTTTCCATCTTTATTCGCGAGAGCAGTGGAAAGCGATGACGATGTGGGTACTACATTGCGCATTCACCTACTTTGTGAGCGCATGGTCGAAGCATGGATATGCGCATGCTGTGACTGCCAAGATCTCTTTGGAAGAGATAAAAACAAACTTTTAATCGAATGTAATACTAAAATATCCATGGCGGGAAACCTGGGAATCCCCCCGGAACTTATGAAATCACTTAAAACCATCAACTCAATGCGTAATGACCTTGCACACAATCCATCAATACAAAGCATTGCTGATTCAAGGATCCAGAGCCTGAAGGATACTCTGACTGAATACTTTAAACAGCATCCAACGGAACCCAGCATGGAAGAATCAAAACTGGGTATTTTTAACGCCGAGAATCAATTAACCGAAGAAGTTTCCTTAGATAGTGACAGTTCAAAAAACAGACTTAAGTTAATCTTGCTGTTCAGCAAGTTAATGCAGGCGTTAATGCAATTAGTTGCAGCTAATCATAATGGGCGCTGGGATAACCAATTTAGCCAATTCGTTTACCATGTGACCATGAACGCAACAAAGAGATAAATCCAAGCCCGTTTTGTACGGGCTGTTGCATTATCACAGGCACTCAGTGAATGCCTGCTGTAATGCCGCGATCAGCCAATCAACAATTCTGGCTGCGTTACCTGCATGATGTGCTCATGTTCGAGCTCCAGGACGCGCTTCTCTTTCTTCCGCTCGTTCATCAAACGGCTTCCGATCGTGCCTTTCAGCTTTGAGCGCGTTTCTTTGATGGCGTAGCGATGCTGCAATTCTTCACCCATCGCCATGCGCCGGTTTAGCTGCTCGGCCATCCAGTTGAAGGCATTGATGTAACACTCCTTCACTGCGGCAGCTGTTTTGCCAGTGAATCCCATCACTAGCATCATGCATCCGTCGCGGGTGATGTTATACATAGGCTGAACATCGCCATTTTTATCAATGAAATCAATGGGCGCAAAATTGCGCTGGGTGAAGTCATCGGAGCATTTCAGGTTACGTATGGCACGCAAAACGTCTTTGTGTCGCTTGCCAAAGTAATCCGCCACCTTGAGTGATGTGGTGATTATCTTGTTGTCGAGGGTCGTGACCATTTCGCGGAAGTCGAAGGCCGGAATAACTGACGGATTATTCATAGCGTCTTTACCTTTTAGAAAGTGAGCCTGTCTCACAGAAAAGCCGCCCGAGAGAGGTCGCCACCTATAACGGCATTTCTCAGGCTCGCTTACTGAAAGGCTCTCGTTAATATGCGCGTGAGATGCGCGTTTACTGCGGACATAAAAAAGCCCCGCATCGCGAGGCTCATTAAATTGACTTTGTGATTTGCAAAAAAATTATTTCAGGCATTGCGTCCTGATGTATTCCTGCAGGTAGTTAACCTGCGCGGTTATCCTGTCGATTCCACTTCGGAGACGGTAATAATTGAGTTCAGCATCTGCTGTAAGTCTTGGGCTTTCTCCATCGCCCATGCTGCTGGCTCCGGTCGTTGACTTTGCACAGGTGGCGGCGACTTGCAGCCGCTTACGGCCAGCAATGACATCGCTATGCAGACGCTCAATGGTTTCTTTCGCATCAGCCAGTTCTCCGGTGTATTTGGCATCCAGTGCAGCGACATCACGCTGACGGGTCTGCATGTCTTTGATGGTGTCGTTAGCCAGGCGGAGACTTTTGGTGGCTTTGTCGCGCTGGTCTTTGTAGGTGATGGCGTTGTCGCGGTAGTGGTTAATGGCCCAGGCCATGGAAACCAGCAGGCAGATAACGACAGCGCAGATGATTGCGGTTAATCAGC
>ENA-OUVP01000340-OUVP01000340.1-marine-metagenome-genome-assembly--contig:-NODE-340-length-3999-cov-3.042325_pt1 | contig 3999 bp, 3 predicted proteins | sample MGYA00237960_ERZ584533 | MGnify/ENA primary metagenome ERZ584533 (study PRJEB26544, sample SAMN05421971) | marine metagenome | isolation source: Line P, North Pacific Ocean | place: Canada:British Columbia...
GTGGATTTAGGATCCGGCAAAAGGCGAGCCAATGCAGGACGTTGCGCCAGGAACGCCGTGGAGTGAAGTCCCGGATAACTTCCTCTGCCCGGAATGCTCCCTCGGCAAAGACGTCTTTGAAGAACTGGCATCGGAGGCAAAATGAGTAACGGCATTGTGATCATCGGTTCGGGCTTCGCCGCCCGCCAACTGGTGAAAAATATTCGCAAACAGGACGCCACTATTCCATTAACCCTGATTGCCGCCGACAGCATGGATGAGTACAACAAACCTGACCTCAGCCATGTTATCAGTCAGGGGCAACGTGCCGATGACCTTACCCGCCAGACGGCGGGTGAATTTGCCGAGCAGTTTAATCTGCACCTGTTTCCACAAACCTGGGTGACGGATATCGATGCCGAAGCCCGTGTGGTGAAAAGCCAGAATAATCAGTGGCAATACGACAAGCTAGTACTGGCAACCGGTGCCAGTGCCTTTGTCCCGCCTGTGCCTGGGCGTGAGTTAATGCTGACGTTAAATAGTCAGCAAGAGTATCGCGCCTGTGAAACGCAACTGCGGGATGCCCGACGCGTGTTGATTGTTGGCGGTGGTTTGATTGGTAGCGAACTGGCGATGGATTTTTGTCGTGCAGGCAAAGCGGTCACGCTAATCGACAACGCTGCCAGTATTCTGGCGTCGTTAATGCCACCGGAAGTAAGCAGCCGCTTGCAGCATCGGTTGACGGAGATGGGCGTTCATCTGCTGTTGAAATCTCAGTTACAGGGGCTGGAAAAAACGGATTCTGGCATTCAGGCAACGCTGGACCGCCAGCGCAATATCGAAGTGGATGCGGTAATTGCCGCCACCGGACTGCGCCCGGAAACCGCCCTGGCACGACGCGCCGGGCTGACGATTAATCGCGGCGTTTGCGTCGATAGTTATCTGCAAACCAGTAATACCGATATTTACGCGCTGGGCGATTGCGCGGAAATTAACGGTCAGGTATTGCCGTTCCTCCAGCCGATTCAACTTAGCGCGATGGTGCTGGCAAAAAATCTTCTCGGCAATAACACGCCGCTGAAACTCCCGGCGATGCTGGTGAAAATCAAAACGCCGGAATTACCGCTGCATCTGGCAGGCGAAACCCAGCGTCAGGATTTACGCTGGCAAATTAATACCGAACGCCAGGGAATGGTGGCGCGCGGCGTTGACGATGCTGACCAGCTTCGCGCCTTTGTGGTCAGTGAGGATCGGATGAAAGAGGCATTTGGATTGTTGAAAACATTGCCGATGTAGGTGGGCTACTGTGCCTAAAATGTCGGATGCGACGCTGGCGCGTCTTATCCGACCTACGGGGACGCATGTGTAGGCCGGATAAGGCGTTTACGCCGCATCCGGCAATGGTGTCCAAATGCAACACGTTTTATCCGTTCTGGACTTCACCCGCTAACCAACGCGCCGCAGCAATAACCCCCTGCCCCAGAGACAAACCGCCATCACCCGCCGGTAAACTCTGTGGAAAGAGCAATGTGAAATCAGCGAGATAATGCGCCAGACGTGCACGCAGCAAACGGTTATGAATAACCCCGCCGCTAAATACCAGCGTAGTGATACCACGCATCGTGGCCTGCTCACGCATCAACGCGGCAAAACCCTGCGCCAGCGCATCATGAAACGCCCACGCGCGTTGATTAACCGGTGCCTGCCAGTTCAGCCACTGCTGCCAGAAAGTGGCGAGATCCAGTTGATTGTCCACCCGCGGCATTGTCACCGGATGCGTCACTCCGTGGCATGAGGCTGCGAGCGCCTCCAGAGCACAAGCCGCTTCACCTTCATAACTTAACGTGGCTGGCGCACAGCCCAGTGCCGCCGCCACTGCATCGAAAAAACGCCCACACGATGACGCCAGCGGCGCGTTAATTCCACGCTCAATGGCCCGCGCCAGCACGCTCCAGTTTTGCTGTTGCACACTTGCTGTTTCAGAGTAATTCTGCCACTCCGGCACAAAGCGCAGGCACTGCGCCAGCAGGTTTCGCCACGGCTGCTTCGCTGCCAAATCGCCACCCGGAAGCGCCACTGCAGGCAAGCCGCCCAGGTGCTCACATTCGCGATAGTTCACCCGCAGGCACTCGCCGCCCCACAAAGCGCCGTTCTCCCCCATACCGATACCGTCGAGCGTCAAAGCAATGACATCACCGCCATCCAGCGGCCACTGATGCTCTGCCAGACACGCCGCTGCATGGGCATGATGATGCAGTACCGTTTGCGTCGGCAGATTCATTTCACGCGCCCACTGGCTGGAGACATAGCCCGGATGCGCGTCATGCACAACGTATTGCGGGGTAAAATCGTAGATGTTTTGCATCAGGCGTAACGCTTCGCGCCACTGCATCTGGATGCCATCGTCACTTAAATCGCCCAGATGCTGACTCAACACCGCTTGTTCACCGCGCACCAGGCAGAAGGTATTTTTCAGATCCGCGCCGAGACACAGCACAGGCGGAACATTTTTAAAGCCCGGAGGCAAAGCCAGCGCATCCGGCACATACCCCCGCGAACGGCGCAGCATTTCGCCGCTTTCGCGCACCACCGAATCATCCATCCGCTGCACGATGTCGCGGTTATGTATCAAGAATCCGTCGGCAATGCCCTGCAAATCCGCCAGCGCCTGTTCGTTGCTGATAGCTGGTGGTTTACCGCTCAGGTTGCCGGAGGTCATCACCAGCGGGCATTGCAGTTCCTGTAACAGCAAATGCTGGAGCGGGTTCGCAGGCAACATTACCCCGACTTCGTTAAGGTCAGGGGCGATATCATCACAAAGCTCAGGAACGTATTTTTTATCCACCAGCACAATCGGCGCGGCGGGCGTGGTAAGCAACTGGCGCGCAGCGTCTGGTAAACCGTCAGCCACTGGCAACATGACCGCCAGCGGTTTCGCCGGGCGATGTTTGCGCGCCCGAAGTGTCGCCACCGCGTTACTGTTACGTGCATCGCAGGCAAGATGAAATCCGCCAATCCCTTTGATGGCGACAATTTTGCCCATTTTTAACTGTGCGATAGCTGCCTGTAATGCCGCCTCTTGTTCCGCATGTTCACCATGACTTACCCATTCAGGATGCGGGCCACACTCCGGGCAGGCCACCGGCTGGGCGTGGAAGCGACGATCGAGCGGGTCACGGTACTCTTTGTCACAGGCCGGACATAGCGGAAACGCCGCCATCACGGTAAACGGGCGGTCGTAAGGCATGGCGCGAATAATGGTGAAACGCGGGCCGCAGTGGGTACAGTTGATAAACGGATAACGATAACGCCGTTCGCCTGGGGTATTCATTTCGGCAAGGCAAGCAGGGCAAGTAGCGGCATCGGGAACAATTTGCGTATTCATGGTGCCGCCTGTGCTCTGGCGTATAGTGAACTCGGTGGGCAGTTGTGACCAGATAAACGGCTCACGCTCGACGCTATCAATACGCGCCAGCGGCGGGCAGTGCTGATACAATTGAACAAGAAACGTTTCCGGGTCTTCCCGCAGCCGGACTTCTACGCCATCGCCGTCATTACAGACATCGCCGTGAAGATTTAATTGCTGTGCCAGCTGCCAGACAAACGGACGAAAACCGACGCCCTGCACTTTGCCACGAATACGCAGTTGGACACCGCAAGATGTGTTTTTTGCCATTGAGTTATTCCCGCCATCATGAATTGCGTAACCCGCCCTGCCGGACACGACAGCGTCGCATCCGGCAGTCACAGGTCGGCGATACCGCCCGCTCCGTATTCTACGAATATTTCCGGGAATTCCTTTGATGCCAGAACAGTTCTGTAAGATTTTTAGAACATCAGCGCCGTACGGCGGCGTTTTTCTGCGCTCAGTTGTTCAAGTTTATTACGATCGACACAAATCAGCGCATGAGTCGGGCAAGCCGCCATACACGCCGGGCCGTCTTCACGATGGTTGCACAGGTCGCATTTATTGGCTTCGGCTTTGTCAGCCCGTACATTCAGACCCGCGCCGCTGTTGCG
>ENA-OUVP01000355-OUVP01000355.1-marine-metagenome-genome-assembly--contig:-NODE-355-length-3744-cov-3.987456_pt1 | contig 3744 bp, 6 predicted proteins | sample MGYA00237960_ERZ584533 | MGnify/ENA primary metagenome ERZ584533 (study PRJEB26544, sample SAMN05421971) | marine metagenome | isolation source: Line P, North Pacific Ocean | place: Canada:British Columbia...
TTCCGTGACGAGAGCATGCGCACCGCCTGCTCCCCTGACGGCCTGTGCAGTAACGGGTTCGGCCTTGAGCTTAAATGCCCTTTCACCTCCCGCGACTTCATGAAATTCCGCCTTGGCGGTTTCGAAGCCATCAAGTCTGCGTACATGGCCCAGGTGCAGTACAGCATGTGGGTGACCGGAAAAGACGCATGGTTCTTTGCAAACTACGACCCGCGCATGAAACGCGAAGGCATTCACCACGTCGTCGTTGAGCGGGATCCTCAGTACATGTCCGATTTCAACGAAATGGTGCCGGAGTTCATCGAGAAGATGGACGAGGCGCTGGCAGAGATCGGCTTCACGTTCGGGGAACAGTGGAAATGAAACGCACACCATTCTACCGCAGGCCCGGGCGAGCCGGGCAATTCTCCGGCCTCCGTGAACGCGTTATCTGGATGATTCAGACGCGCGGCCGCCCGGTCACTGGCAGCGAAATCGCCGAGAAGTTTGGCGTATCGCTCATTGAGTTTAACCGGGTCGCCAACGGCATCACCCGCGGCACCGGACAGATCGTTGAGTCGGAAAAATGGATCAACGAGGACGGCATCTGCGACCGGACATTCGACCTGGTTACGAAGCCAAAGGTCATTACGCCGCAGGGTAAATCTCGGCTGTTCACCCGGCGCGCCATAGAGCAGTCGCAGGAAGGCAGGCGGCAGGAGTGCATTGAACGTGCAGCACGCCGTCGCCGCCTGATTGCTCAGGGCCTCTATATCGACGAAATGGAGTCCATCCTATGACTCACGCTCACGACGACATCAGCGTAGGCACACTGTGCCTCCCCTTCATTGGTAACTGCTGGCTAATACCATGGGGTGAAGTGGTCAGCAATCCATTAAAGGCGCAGCGGCTCGCTGAGGAATATCGGGAAAGGCAGGAGGCAGCATGAGATACGGATCTGTTTGCAGTGGAGCTGCGGCGATGCCCATAGAAGAACCGGCGCTGCGCAGCTGGCAGCGCCCGTTCCTTAAATGGGCTGGCGGCAAATATTCGCTGCTGCCGGAACTGGATCGTTTGATCCCCGCAGGTAAACGCCTTATTGAGCCTTTTGTGGGTGGCGGCTCGGTGTTCCTTAACTCAGACAAGCACGAACGCTTCCTTCTGGCTGACGTCAGCGCTGACCTGATTAACCTGTATCAGATGCTGGCGGTGGTCCCCGATTCGGTGATCTATGAGGCAATGAAGGCATTCAGGCATCTTAATGATGCCGAAAACTATACGTTAATTCGTGAAGCATTCAACGCGCAGCGGCTGGATGCGGTCGAGCGTGCAGCAGCATTCCTTTACCTCAATCGGCACTGCTTCAACGGCCTGATTCGTTACAACCTGGACGGTTTTTTTTAACGTCGGCTTTGGGAAATATAAAGCGCCATATTTCCCGGAAGAAGAGATCAAGGCATTTAAGCGGAAGGCTCACGCATGCGTATTCATGAATGCAGGCTTCAGGCGCACGCTCGCGCTGGCAGGTGATGGTGACGTCGTTTACTGCGATCCGCCTTATGAGCCGCTTCCCGGCACCGCTGGTTTCACTAACTACGCGGCTGGTGGGTTCTCATGGGATAGCCAGGTAGAGCTTGCGGAAAGCTGTGTGGCAGCCCACCAGCGGGGGGCAAAAGTGGTGATCAGCAATTCTACCGCACCGCGCGTAATTGAACTTTACGAACAGCACGGCTTCAATCTGCACCGCGTCAGTGCTCGCCGGGCTATATCCAGCAAAGGCAGTACCCGCGAAACAGCGAGTGATGTCGTAGCCACTTTGGGAGTGCAGTGATGATGAAGCTGATTAATCGCAGTAAGCAATCACCTATTGGTCGCCGCGCTTGCGATGTTGCGCTGGCAGCTCACTTGCAAACATATGGCGACTATGGGCGAAGCAAGATGAAAGAGACTTATACGGTGAAGGTTGAAGGCGTGAAAGTCTGGGTGGAGGTGGTGAACCGAAAGGCGAGCTACGTGGCCACAGCGATGACCGGCATGCGCCGTCTCCGCTCCCTGCCCGGGCAGGTTGGTTGAAAAAGATTTTGAATGGCCCGAACGGGCAACTGGAGAGAGCTATGGATGATATTTTGGTAACGTCAGACCTGACCAGTCGCTACAAAATTTCACGCAAAACCCTTTGGTCATGGCAAAGTGCAGACACAATGCCTCGGGGCTTCGTATGCCCGTTCCCACCCCCTGACTGGCCCGGCAACCCTAACCGCTGGCGCTCTGAGTCAATCAAAGAGTGGGAGGATAAAAAGAAGATAAATTAACTGAAGGGCTCTCCGATGATCTCTTCAAGATGGCTCTGCCAAACGCGGAGCCAGTGTTTCTGATCATCGATATAGTCATGAAGGTTGTAATGCGCCATAACCCCCACCATCTGATGCCCGAGCAGCTTTTCAATTACGTGCGGCGGGCAACCTAACTCAGAGAGATTTGTGGCTATCGTCCGCCTCATATCATGAAGCGACCACTCTGCCATACCTGTTCCATTCCAAATAGAACGGGCGTAATTGGATGCCACAGGTGAATGAACGGGCGAATCTTTGATCCCGCCATCAATTTTACGTTGTGAAGTCACCAGGTGATTGGTGTTTATTTTCTTGAGGTGATTTCTGACCAGGTTAACGGCGGCGTCTGAGAGTCCCCTTCTAATATGTACCCGAGTTTTATAACTGCCCGCAGGCACGACCCACTCATTATCATCCAATCGAAACCATGATCTCTCACTAAGTCGAATCTCAGCCGTACGGCATCCGGTAAGCATAATAAATTTCACCAGGAAAACGGACTCTATCGACATATGGCTTTTCAACCACTGATAGATTTTGCGCAGATCGTCATCGTCCATCCTGCGAGTTCTCTTTTTAGGCTTTTGCCCGACATCAGATGGCAGTAATCCCTCGAGTGGGTTTGAGGCGATCACACTTCTGTTAACGCAGAACCTAAACGCCCGTTTGCACAGCGAAAGCATGTAATGAGCCATCACCCTGCTTTCTATAGAATCGAAGACGTTGATCCAGTGCATTTTCGCTGTGTTATCGACTTTGACATTCTTCATCGGTTCGGCGATATGTTTCTCAAACACCTGGCGATAGTAATCGACTTTAACTAGCCCGTTAGCGATACAGTGCCTTTCAATCCAGTAATTGAACGCTTCGGCAACGGACATCGCTTCCTGTCGGGTCTGCTTATCCAGCTTCACCTGCTCTCGCGGATCCAGTCCCTCAGTTAACCAGTTTCTGAATTGTTGGCGACGCTCTCTTGCCTGGGTGATACTCATTGCAGGATAATCACCAACATTGAGTTTTACCGCTTTACCGGCCCAGCGATACCGATAGAAAAATGATATTTTTCCGGCCTGGCTGATTCTGGCGTTGAGCCCGTGCGAATCAGAAATAATCTCGATATCATCTCTTTTCTTGCCGAGCGCCTTCCTGAGCTTTGTGTCGGTGATCATTGAATGGGTACACATTTTTGTTTTTGGGTACACAAAAGTGTACACAAAGTTGCCCACTCAAAGCTACACGCAATGTAACACTAGTTCGCAGAGTGTTATGGTTTACATCCTTGAAAGCCTGCTGGATAAGGGTTTAGCGTAACAGAACGTTTTTACGCGGAATTGTTCGTAATATGCCAAATGACAATTTAAGAAAGTGTTCTGAATAGAGATTCAATATTTAAGGGCACGGTTTTTGCAACCGTGTTCTTGTTTGGCCTTTC
>ENA-OUVP01000371-OUVP01000371.1-marine-metagenome-genome-assembly--contig:-NODE-371-length-3578-cov-3.451585_pt1 | contig 3578 bp, 2 predicted proteins | sample MGYA00237960_ERZ584533 | MGnify/ENA primary metagenome ERZ584533 (study PRJEB26544, sample SAMN05421971) | marine metagenome | isolation source: Line P, North Pacific Ocean | place: Canada:British Columbia...
CGTTGATTCCGCCGCCGAACGGCTGATTTCGCGCCGCGCCTGGGCATCTAAAACTGGCTGGACCAAATGCGCATACAGGCTGACCACTTCACGGTCGTTTTGCGTTTCATGGATTGAGGCATACCAGCGTTGCAGCGCCGGATGCGACTGATCAATACCCGCCTGCTGCGCCAGTTTTTCGCAAAATGCGCGGCCTTTGCCCGTGCCGTGGCTATGCAATAAATCACGCGCTTCGTCGCGTTCATGGGCGCGCTGTCGCAAGCGCCATAAGCGCCGCCACTCTGTTACCACAGAACCTACGCCAGCGCCGATAATCAATGCCCCAGCGGCACATCCACCCAGCGCCACCCAGTCCTGGGTTTGCCAGGCATTCATTGTCCACTGTACACCCTGCCCGACAACGCTTGCGCCAAACAGAGCCAGCCCTCCCATCACCATTTTGCGCCACAGTCTGCGTTTCGGACGTAACGCTGCGTCCATTACCGCTTCGACTTGCCCCTCTTCTTCCTGCGCTTCGTCGAGCGTGGCCGGGGCAAAATTTTGCGCCTGATTTTCGTCAAAGGTCTGCTGCGCCCTGAATTTAGGATTCTGATCGACCTCCAGAGGACCGTCGAAATCAATACGTGGTTTTAACGGTTCGGTCATCGCAATTTATCTCCTATTAAAAATTCCAGCGCAGCATCAAGACGAATATGCGGTAGTGGTTTGTCGACATCCATCACCCGCGGACGAAATGCCTCAAACTGGAAGCCTTGCTTATCCCAGAACGCCTGACCAGGCAAACGTGCGGGAACTTCGCCAGGATAAACAGTGAGCGGTGCGCCATCGCTAAGTCGATTACCACGCAGCGCCGGGATTTTCTCACCGTTAACATCAATAATGCCGCTGGTGGTCGCCTGAACTGACGCCAGCCCCAGGCAGTCCATGCTGATCCCTTCGAACGCCGCATTTTGCCAGGCATCCTGAATCAGTTGTTGCAGTAATGAAACCATATTAGCGTGCTGATCGATGGTCACATGGTCCGCTTTAGTGGCAGCAAACAATAGCTTATCGATAACCGGCGAAAACAAACGCCGGAACAGGGTACGCTGCCCGTAGTGAAAACTTTGCATCAGCTGCGTCAGTGCCAGACGCATATCATTAAATGCCTGTGGCCCACTGTTGAGAGGTTGCAGGCAATCCACCAGCACAATCTGGCGGTCAAAGCGCAGAAAATGATTCTTATAGAACCCCTTCACCACCTTCTCGCAGTAATAATTAAAGCGCTCGCGCAGCATTCCGGCATTGGTATGCTTATCGGCCTGCGCCAGTTTGGACTCGCCCCAGGTATCGACATCCGGCCACGGGAAGAATTGCAGCGCGGGCGCACCTGCCAAATCTCCCGGCAAGACAAAGCGCCCAGGCTGAATAAAGTGCAGCCCCTGCTCTTTACAGTGGTGGAGATAATCGGTCCACGCGGCGGCAATGTCCGCCAGCCGGTTTTCGTCGGCAGGCGCTAGCGGGTCCAGCCCTTCGCTCATCATTCGCCATTTCGCCGACCATTCTCCGCGCTGACCATTGAGTAAGCCCGTCATCTGGCGCGACCAGCTTAAATAGTCCTGCGCCAGCATCGGCAGGTCGAGCAACCATTCGCCGGGATAATCCACAATTTCCAGATACAGCGTGGAGGTATCCTTAAAGTGGCGTAGCAGCGAATCATTCGATTTAAAACGTAGCGCCAGGCGGATTTCACTGACGCCGCGCGTTGGCGTTGGCCAGGCGGGTGGATCGCCATATAACTGCGCCAGCCCTTCGTCATAGGTGAAGCGCGGAATGCCAAAGTCACGCTGGGGAATGCGTTTCACGCCCAGCAGGCGCTCTTCACGCACCGCACTTAACAGCGGCAAACGTGCTCCGGCGTGAATATTAAGCAACTGATTAACCATCGCGGTGATAAACGCTGTTTTGCCGCTGCGGCTAAGTCCGGTTACAGCGAGGCGCAGATGTCTGTCGACACCCCGATTCACCAGCGCATTGAGTTCATTTTTAAGTCGCTTCATTGCTGTCCTGTGCTGCTCTGAAGACCAGAAAAAAAATCATTCGTAAGGATATGAATGTGGGGGCCAGGCCATTGATTATCAACTGCCCGTGTTGTCATCGACCGGCGAACTCCATAAGATGTGCAGCATTCACGTTCGGACGGAGTTCCTGACCTATGTCCCCTACTATTTATGATATTGCCAGGGTTGCAGGCGTATCAAAATCCACCGTATCACGCGTGCTGAATAAGCAAACTAATATCTCCCCGGAAGCGCGCGAAAAAGTGTTACGGGCCATTGAAGAATTACAGTATCAGCCAAACAAGCTGGCCCGCGCGCTGACCTCTTCGGGTTTTGATGCCATTATGGTGATTTCTACCCGTTCGACCAAAACTACGGCGGGTAATCCGTTTTTCTCTGAAGTTTTGCATGCCATCACCGCCAAAGCTGAAGAAGAAGGTTTCGACGTGATATTACAAACGTCGCACAATCCGGCAGAAGATCTGCAAAAATGCGAAAGCAAAATTAAGCAGAAAATGATTAAAGGCATTATTATGCTCAGTTCGCCAGCGGATGAGTCATTTTTTGCCCAACTCGATAAATATGATATTCCGGTGGTGGTGATTGGCAAAGTTGAAGGTCAATATGCCCATGTTTATTCTGTCGATACCGATAATTTTGGCGACAGCATTGCGTTGACCGATGCATTAATTGAAAGTGGGCATCAAAATATTGCCTGCCTGCATGCTCCGCTTGATGTCCATGTTTCGGTTGATCGCGTTAATGGTTATAAGCAGAGCCTGGCTGCGCATAATATTGCAGTGCGTGATGAATGGATTGTTGATGGCGGTTATACCCATGAAACTGCATTAAAAGCAGCACGGCAATTATTAAGCCAGTCACCGTTGCCTGAGGCGGTGTTTGCCACTGACAGCCTGAAATTAATGAGCATTTATCGTGCGGCAGCAGAGAAAAATATTGCTATTCCGCAGCAGTTAGCGGTGGTGGGTTATAGCAATGAAACGCTGTCATTTATTTTAACGCCTGCACCGGGCGGCATCGATGTTCCGACGCAGGAGTTAGGTCAACAAAGCTGCGAGTTATTATTCCGCTTAATTTCTGGAAAACCGTCACCACAGAATATTACCGTTGCCACGCATATGACGCTGAAATAAATACCAGCTACCTTGCCTGAATGCCAGATGCGATGCTAGCGCATCTTATCCGGCCTACATTTATAGATCGGATAAAGTACTCGCGCCGCATCCGGCAATTTAGCCCATTATCAGAACGAGTAATTTACGCCGACACCTGCATAATGGAATTTATCACTGTCGCCTTCGTCGTGATCCTGCCACTCAAACGCGTATTCCAGCGAAACGGAAAGTCCGTTCTGGAAATCATAACCGTAAAATAAACCTACACGGTTAAAATCATGGCCTTCACGTTCAATATCATCCTGCCAGTCCCAGTTACTCCAGCGATCCAGCCCAATGCGCGTATACGGCGTCACCGAGTGGTTGCCGAGCGTCAGCGGCAAATAGGCGCGAATTTCTTGCG
>ENA-OUVP01000452-OUVP01000452.1-marine-metagenome-genome-assembly--contig:-NODE-452-length-2208-cov-3.441107_pt1 | contig 2208 bp, 1 predicted proteins | sample MGYA00237960_ERZ584533 | MGnify/ENA primary metagenome ERZ584533 (study PRJEB26544, sample SAMN05421971) | marine metagenome | isolation source: Line P, North Pacific Ocean | place: Canada:British Columbia...
CGGATTCTTGCCTGGTGTCCATTGCTGGCGAAGGGTTAGTGGATGTTCCGGCGGTGAAACTGCCGAAAGAAAAAGTGATCGATACCACCGCAGCTGGCGACTCTTTCAGTGCCGGTTATCTGGCGGTACGTCTGACAGGCGGCAGCGCGGAAGACGCGGCGAAACGTGGGCACCTGACCGCAAGTACCGTTATTCAGTATCGCGGCGCGATTATCCCGCGTGAGGCGATGCCAGCGTAAACGCAGCATATGCAAAAGGCTGGATAAAGTGTTACCCCTCTATCCAGCTCATCCATAAATACCTGATGGTTGTGCTAACTCATCACCATCAGGCATTACTGTGCAGGTGGAATATCCGTCACTTCAGGATGTACGTCATCCGTGGCGACAGAGGTGGTCGCAGCGGCGGTAGATGGGGCCATGATTTGATCCCAGACCGCCTGCAACGCTTTCATGTTAAATTCCGGCTCGCCTTTCGGCTGCAGCAGTATTAACGCCATATCATTCGACAACTGTTGACGCAGATCCTGATTTAACATCTCTACCGTCAGGCTATTAAGGAAATCCTGCCGCAGTTTCTGATATTGCTCCGGCGCGATATCGACAACCTGATTTTGCAACGAACGCATCCGCTGACCCATCAGAATATCGGTATCAGCTCGTGCATAGGCGGCAAACAGTTTCTGCAGCTCCAGTTTCTTTTGCGCCACTAACGCATTGAACTCTTCTTCCGGCAGACCTTTATCGCGAACCTTCGCCAGTTCACGCGCCACCAGATTAAGGTTGCTGTTCAGCTTGTCGTTTGGTGATTCGATGTTGATGGCACACTGCGCACGCAGATACAGCACACGGCAGTCAAATCCAAGACCGATGTCTTTGCTGTTACTGGCACTTAACGCTTGCTGAACATGCCAGAACAGCGCCTCGCGGGCCAGGTCCGCACGCCAGTAGCGCAGCAGTGCGGCTGATTCACGAATCGGCTGCCACGGCGTATCCCACATGATAGATAACCGGTCCTGACGCACCGCGTCAGTCATAATACTCACCGCTTCCGCACGCAGCGGAGAAAGCGTCGGCACCGGAGCTGGCGTTTCACGTTTGCCTTTCAGTTCGCCAAACGTTTTGTTTATTTGGTCGACAACCGAGCGCGCATCCACGTTTCCCACCACCAGTAGCGTCATTGCATCCGGGGTGTACCATTTCTGATAGAAATCTTTAATTTTTTCCGCTTCAACGGGTTGTTTCAGCGGATCGGCAGGATCGTGACCTAACAAGGTTGACCCTTTCAGACGATAGCGCCACCAGCCCTCTTTAGTATCGGCAGGCCAGGTTGCCACCATGTCCTGACTTTGCAGCGCGTGGTTGATGGTTTCTGGTGTGATGGTCAATTTGCCAGTGGCATTTGCCAGATAAGAGAGCGCTTCTTTCCGCAAATAGTTACGGTTATTGGGCAAACTCAGATTAAACAGCGTGGTGTCATAAGAGACAATTACCGGCGGCATCGGGCGTTTAGGGTCGATCCCCTGCTGCCACAATGAACGCGCCTGTGCTGCGTCAAGGCCACCGCTTTGCGTTAGCGCAATACGAGGGATGGCGTGACTGTAACCGCTCTGTTGTGTACTTTCGGCGAGCGAACCGGTATTAACCAGCAGGCGAATTTCAACACGATCGCTGGGACGCTGGGGGGTGGTCAGCACTTGCCACTGTAAACCGTTGGAAAGCGTCCCCTGTTGCCATGCTGGATCAGGCTGGAGCGCATCTGCCTGCACATAGCCAGCAGTGGCCATCATCAGCAAACCGCCCGCTAAAAGTCGAATTTTTGTGCCCTGCATGTGAACCCCTGATCAACTATCCTGGTAATAAAAAAACTGCCCGTTGTCGGTCAGTCTAAATGACGTTAAAAACACTTCGTGTTAGACCGCAAGAACATGAAAATGTCACGGAAGAAGTGAAATAAACCTGAACTCACCCAGGTGGTAAGTTCAGGCACAGGGGTCAATTATGCGCAAACACCCGCACTCGGGGAAGGGAGTGCGGGCATAAGTGATGAGATTAAGAGGATAATTCGTGCGTTTTGCCATCCGGCGCACGATTATTCAGCACATCGTCCAGTTTTTTGTGGTCCAGTTCTTTCACCCACTTAGCAACGACAATGGTCGCTACGCCGTTACCGACCAGGTTAGTCAGCGCACGAGCTTCTGACATAAAG